>Ga0209795_10000071_pt1 | contig 99467 bp, 87 predicted proteins | sample AgamicOrMarz_FD_187166 | JGI IMG/M metagenome (GOLD analysis project Ga0209795, IMG submission 187166) | Agave microbial communities from Guanajuato, Mexico - Or.Ma.rz (SPAdes) (version 2) | ecosystem: Host-associated > Plants > Phyllosphere > Phylloplane/Leaf | place: Guanajuato, Mexico...
AGCTGGCCGATTTCGCCCCGCGCGATAACTTTGTCTGGGTCGATAAGTGCTACAAAATGGGCCAGCTCTGGTCACAGCCGCTGTCGCTCTCGACCGACTGGTGCGTCTCGCAGGGGCAGCTTGGCGGAGAGCAGAAGGTCCAGCACGTCGATCAGGCCCAGTGGAAAGGGAAAACCGCGTTTAAGGATACGGTTATCGACACGGCGCGCTATCAGCGCAACGTCGACCTGCTGAAAATCGTCGATAACGACATTCGCTACAAAGCGGACAGCTTTATCTTTAACGTCGCGGGCGCGCCGGAGGAGGTAAAACAGTTCAGCGGTATCTCGCGCCCTGAGTCCTGGGGGCGCTGGTCCAACGCCCAGCTGGGAGATGAGGTGAAGATTGAGTATACCCATCCGCTGCCGGAAAAATTCGACCTGGTGATCACCGCGAAGGCCTTTGGCCCTAACGCCAGCCGCCCCATTCCTGTGCGGGTGGGTGATACAGAGCAGCTCCTGACGCTTGGAAATGACGTCTCCACCACCACGCTGCATTTTGAAAACCCGTCACGCAGCAATACCGTGGAGATCGTGCCGCCGGCTCCGCAATCCACAAACGAAGGCAATATCCTCGGGCACTCGCCGCGCCAGATTGGCATCGGCATGGTTGAAATCAAAATCGTCAACAGCGAAAGTTAGCCAACCCTCCGCCCGGCGTCCTGCCGGGCGAGCTTTTATAAATAGATAAAGCTTTATATCATTTATAAATCAGCTTAAATCACTATATTTAATCTTAATTTATTTATAAATATTCTTATCTAAAGCCAAAAAGTAGCATATGACCCCAGTAAACACTGACGAGGTCATACGCAGTTTCATCATGTTAACCGGCTACAAATTCGAATCCATCCGGGCGCTGCACACCGAGCATGTCATTGCCTGGGAGATGCTTTCCACGGCAAAACCGCACGTCAATCTTGAAGATTATTTCGGGTCGATGTCCTTTACGCAGCGCAAGCAGCACTTCTTCGCGCAGCTCCGCCATGCCATGGCGTGCCTGGACAGCAGCAAATACTACCTGAACGTCGCCTCCGATCTGCTCCTCGATGAGGATTTCATCGACAGGCTGCGGGAAGAGACGCCTCGTCCGCAGCGGCTGGCCATTGAGCTGACTGACCTCGAAAAAATTGTTCACCTTCCCGAGGAAGAGACGCGTGAGTTACGCCTGCGCATTGCGTCACTGCGCCGCTTCGGCATTGAAGTTTGGGCCGATGACGTTCACGAAGCCATACTGCCAGGGCTTCTGGCCTGCCAGTTTTACTTCTACGGGATCAAGATTGATAAACACGCCTTCTGGTCCGGACGAGAGGAGCGGGAGAGATTTCTTCAGCTGGCCCGAAACTGCAAAAAGCTGGCCCGCAAAGTGCTGATAGAAGGGATAGAAACCTTTGGTGATTTCGCCCTTGCCCGCGCCAGCGAGGCGGAGTACGGCCAGGGCTACCTGTGGAATAAACAATGACCAACGCACGCAACTCCACCCCCGATTTTCGCATCATCATTCTCAGCGAAAACTATTTCCTGTGGCGCGGGCTCACGTCCCTGATTTCGATGATGATGACGCCGCGTCCCGATATCTTCTGGATAAACAGCGTCAGCCCGGAGGGGATATTACGCGTGCGCGAACAGATTATGAAGGATACCGCCCATAGCGGCTGGATGATCTTCACCGATGAATGCCGCGTTAACGACATTCAGGTCTACCTGCCTGCCGGGCGGGTCAGCGTGCTGGCGGACAACCTGTCGGTTATTCAGCTCAGCCAGTGCTTACGCAACGTGGATTTCACCCACGGCAGCCTTCAGGATGCCACGCTCACTCGCCAGGAATTACGGGTCTGCACGCTTATCAGCAAAGGGATCAGCCTGATACGCATCGCGCACTTACTCAATAAATCGCCCAAAACGATCTACACCCACAAGCGTAACGCGATGAGCAAATTCCACTGCCAGAACCTCGCGGAATTTCACCGCAAGATCTGCCTGCTGGAGCAGCACTCGCTTTATCTGTGATTAACCACTCAGGAAACTCATCATGAAAATTATCCCAATTGCCATTACCAGCGCACTTTTTCTGCTTCCTGTTACCGCCATCTCAGCAGAGACGGCAACGGCGACGATGCACGTCTCGCTGGAGGTGGTGAAGTCCTGTACGTTAAAGGCCAACGATTTAAGCTTCTCCCGCCACAGCTCTGATGAAGCCGGCGAAATCGAGGCCAGCACGCGGCTTAACATCACCTGTACTAACGGCACGCCGTTTACCCTTTCCGCTTACAGCAGCGACACCACGGAAAACGGCACGTTTTGGCTGAAACCTGAAAACACCGGCACCGGCGCGCAGAGCATTGCGTGGAAACTCTACGCAGACGAGAACAAGCAAACCCAGGTGACCAGCTCACAGGGGCTTACCGGCACGGGTAACGGTCAGGAACAGAGTGAATCCCTGTACGGCGTAATTGAAGCCGGAGCGCTGGCTGCCGCGCAGGCCGGCGCCTACAGCGATGACGTCACGCTGAATCTGGTGTACTGATCGTGCGTAGACTCTACCTGCTTACCGCCCTGTGGCTGCTAACGCTGCTGCTGCTTTCCCGCTATGCCCTGGCCGCCACCCTTCAGGTTGCACCGGTCACGCTGGATCTCGACAGCAGCCAGCGGGCGACGGCGGTATACCTCACCAACAGCGGCGATACCCCCATCCACGCGCAAATCCGCGTGTATGACTGGACCCAGGCCAACGGTAAAGATGTGCTTACGCCGACGGACGACGTGGTCAGCAGCCCGGCGATGACGGCCCTGGCGCCGGGCCAGCAGCAGCTGGTGCGCATTATTGTTCTGCAGCCCGGCGCCCGCCCGCAGGAGCAGAGCTATCGCCTGGTCATTGATGAACTGCCTTCGCACCTTGCCAATGCTGCCGGGCGCAATGCGGTGCACTTCCTGCTGCGCTACTCCATTCCGGTATTTATTGCCGGCGCACACGGCACGGGCTCTCGTGAAACCGATCTGAGCTGCGAACAGACCGACAATCCCGCCGCTATCCAGTGCTATAACGCGGGCGATCGCCATATCCGCCTCAGCAACCTCCAGACGCTGACGCCTGAGGGCCAGGTCGTCGACACGCTGAAAGGATTAGCGGGATATGTTCTGCCGGGTCAAAAATATGTCTTTACGCTCAAGCATACCCCACGCCGCGCGCTCGCTTCGCTGCGCGTCTTTTTGAATGAAAACCGCCATGCCAGCCAGATTTCGCTGGGTGCAGCTTCCGCTCGTCCTTCTGGTATTGCTCCTGCTGATGCCAACGGCGCGCGCTGAACCCGCTGCTACGGCCACGCAATGGCTGACAATCATCCTCAATCAGGCCCCGCGCGATGGGCTATGGGCCTGCAGAGTTGAGGAGGATAGCCTCTGGATGACCCGTAGCGACATCAAAAAGCTGGGGCTTCATCTGCCTGCGGGCAACGGCGAGTGGATTGAACTCTCGGCCCTTTCCGGGCTGCAGGTCACTGTCGATTCGCTCGCCCAGCAGGCCACCATCACCGCCACGGCTGGAGCGCTCGACAGCCAGCAGCGCCTGGTCAGTGAAGCATCAGTGCAGCAGCACCGCTATCCTCAGGCGCAGCCCATTAGCGCCCTGTCGCTGGCCTACTCCCTCTACGCCAGCGATAGCAACGAGCAGCGGCAGGCCAGCGCATTTACCACGCTCACCGCCTCCGGCGCGCTGCCGGGCCTGCTGAGCAGCAGTTTCTCGAGCCGAACGGAAGCCGGGCAGGCCGCAAACACGCGCCTTGAGACCCGCTGGCAGTGGGATAACCCGACATCGCTCATCAGCCTGGCGCTGGGCGACAGCGTCACCACCGGTACGGGCTGGAGCCGCCAGGTGCGCTTCGGCGGCCTTCATCTGGCACGCAATTTTCAGCTCAATCCCCAGCTCAATACCGCGCCGCGCGCGCAGTTCAGCGACAGCGTGGTTCTCCCGTCGACGGTCGATCTTTATATCGACGGATTAAAGCAGAGCAGCGAGCGCGTCACGCCGGGCAGCTACCTGCTCGATACCCTTCCAACGTTCACCGGCAGCGGACAGGCGCAGGTTGTCGTCACCGATATTAACGGGCAGCGCCGCACCGTGCAGCTCGATCTTTACGGTGCGCCGGACATGCTGGCAGAAGGGCTGAGCAGCGGTTCCCTGGATATCGGCTGGATGCGGCAGAACTATGCCCTCCACTCGGATGAATACGCCGGCTCGCCGATGGTCGACGCGGGCTGGCGCTACGGCGTAAACAACCGCCTGACGCTGGCGCTGCATACGGAGCAACAGCGCAGAATGCATAACGCAGGTGCGGGTTACGACTGGCTGGTTGCACCCCGTATTGGAATCGTCAGCCAGCACGTTGCGTTTAGCAACAGCCCGTACGGCAGCGGAAAGACGTGGGGGCTGGGGTGGCAATGGAACGGTAACGGCACCGGTGTTTCTGCCAGCACGACGCGCGCGGATGCGGCCTTTGCCGATAACGCCCGCATGAGCGGCACTCTGCCCGCCCGGCGCAGTGATTCCCTGTGGTTGAGCCACTCGTTTAACCCTATCGGCTCTCTGGGCGCAGGCTGGGTGCAACAAACCGTTCAGGGCAGCAGGCAGCGCTACCTCAATGCCTCATGGTCCACAACGCTGCCGGCTAACATCTCCGCCACGCTGAACTATACCCGCTCACTCTCCCGCGCGTCGCACGCCGTCCAGCTGATGTTCTCCGTTCCTTTTGGGCGCAGGGATACCGTCTCGGTGCAGGCAAGTCAGGACAAGCAGCGGCTGGATTATCGTCATCAACCGGACGACCAGATCGGCGGCTGGTCGTGGCAAATGGGGACACGCACCGGCAGCGAAGGTGAACACTATGCCGACGTCGGCCGCCTGAGCCGCTACGGCGAATGGCATCTCGGGCTGGAGCGCGGAAAAAACGTGAACAGCCAATACGCGTCTGGAGAAGGTAGCCTGACGCTGCTGGACCACTCCCTTCACGCCCTGCGCTACAACGAACAGGGGCTGGCGCTGGTTTCCACGCGCGGCACGGGGCATATCCCGGTGATGCTCGAAAATCGCCCGGCGGGGGAAACGGACGAAGACGGGTATCTGTTACTGACCGAACTGCCTCGCTATCACAACAGTAAGGTCACCATCGATCCCCTGGCGCTCCCGGCAGACGTGATGACGCCCGTTACGGACATCTACGCCAGGCCGGGAACAGCCGCCGCCGTGAAAGTCGATTTCGACGTGCATCGCGCGGTCACCGTCCAGGCAAGGCTGGTCGATAAGCAACGTCATCCGCTAGAAATGGGAAGCCAGGTTTCCACGCCAGGCGGCACCACGATCGTCGGTCGCGACGGGTTTATCTGGCTGGAAGACCCTCCCCTGCCCGGCGAGCTCGTCGTCCGAACATCCGCGGGCGAATGCCGCGTGAGCCTTCCGGCACGGCGTTCCAGCGCCGCCATCGTTAATATTGGAGAACAGATTTGTCATTAAGAATGCTGTTATCGCTGAGCCTCCTGCTGCCGCTGAACGCGCTGGCGCTCAGCTGCTGGATGACGTCAGGTGCCAATATCAATTTCGGCACGCTGACGGCGGGCGAAGCGGCCACCACCCATACCAGCGTCAAGTTTAGCTGTCAGGCGGATTACGGAACGACGCAATACATCAACGTCTGCCTGAGCAGCGTCGAAAGCTCGCCGTTCAGGATGATGTCGACGGGTGATGAACAAGGCAAACAGTATGCTCTGCTCTTTCGCCTCTTCAACGCCTATGAGCACGCCCAGGAGCTGAATGCCCCCACCGGCGGCAACCTGATGCAGCAAACGCTCGTGGCCGCCAGCAACGCAACCGTGAACGGGAGCTTTCCGCTGCTCGCCGTCATTCCCGCCGGGCAAAGTCAGCTACCTGCCCGCAGCTATTTCAAATACAACATGGACTTACGTATTTCATGGCGGAGCGCAGCCTCACGGGAGGCGCTGCAAAGCTGCGCGGACGGCTCAGCGGATGGCGAACAAACGCAGGGCTCCAGCAGAGCAGAAGCCACGCTAAACGATGGCTGCTTTATTCAACGCGTGACTCCGCTCAGCTTCGGGACGCTCACCAGCGCCAGCGCGCGTAGCGCCACGCGTTCTACGGCAACATTAACCGCACGCTGCCCGGCGGGCACATCCTTCGCGCTCGGGTTGAGCAGCGGAACGCATGCCAGCGGCAATCAGAGGCAGGTCTGCAACAGTCAGGGGCAGTGCCTGTATTACGGGCTCTGGCAGGATGCTAGCGCGACAAGACGCTGGGGCGATCAAAGCAGCGGCGATGCCTTTAACGTGTCAAACACCGACGGCGGAACGCAAAGCTATACCATTTACGGCGAAGTGCCTGCCCAACCCCTGACCGGCACCGGAGAATTCGTTGACGACGTGATTGTCACGCTTACTTATTAATCGGCCAAAAGCCAAACTGGATCAATGTTATCGGTAACAAACAGGATAAAATAGCGCCATAACCCGACAAACGACGCGGTTAATGCTCGCCGTTTGTATTCCATTTCTCTGTCTGTCTTAAACACGCTATGAAATTCCTGCTTGCTGATGCCCTTGTTTACAACGACGAAGACGGTTCACTTTCAGTCGCCGGTGCACCTGACGTTGAGCCCCAGGTGCTCACGACCACCGCCAACGGCATTATGAAAATGCTGGTGAAACAGCATGGTAACGTCGTTGAGCGTGATTCCTTCCTGCGCGAAGTGTGGGACGAGCGTGGCCTGCAGGGTTCCAATAATTCGCTCAATCAGTACATCAGTATTCTGCGTAAAATGCTGGCAAGCCTGGTTCCGGACGCGTCGTTTATCGTCACCGTGCCCAAAATGGGGTTTATGCTGAACGCCGATATTACGGTGCAGCCTCTGTCCGATCGGCCAGAACATGAGGAATCGATCAAAACGCCCCGGCGCTCTCCGTCAGCGCTGCTGTTCTGCAGCGGGTTCACGATCGTGGTGGTGGCGCTGTGCGTCTGGATGTTCGTGATAAAGCAAAATCAGCAGCACGCTGAAATGCACCTTCTTACCCATATCGGCGCATGCCCGGTCTATACCTTCTCCCCGCTGGCTGACGTGTTCCACGCTAAGGCGATTGCGCTGGCACAGAAGATCCAGGACGACGGCAATCTGCCCTGTCTGAAAAACTCTATTTTTTATCTGCACATACAGAACACGCTTTTCTACGGTCACGAGGGGCGGCTGGTTCTTTCGCAGTGTTCCCTGACGAAGGACAGCAAAGCCAGCGCCTGCCGCACGCTTTACTACTACGAATGGTGAATCATGACGCGTAAAAAAATGGGGCTGATTGTCGCCTTCAACCTGATGCTGATTGTCCTCGCGGTGCTGTGGTACCGCTATACGCCTCCCCTGTCCGTTACCTGCGAGGGAAACCTGAATTTTGCCGACCGGCGCGAGGCAAATAGTTTCAACTTTGAGGGTGAAATCGTGATGCGCTTTCATCCCGACGGCAGCGGCGACTTCACGCTCAACGGCAGTGTTCTTAACACCGGGCAGAGCTGGGACGTTTCCCGCCAGGAAACCTTTCGCTGGCGGCACGTGAACGACACGCTTTACGAAATCACCATTACCCGGATCGAACGGTTCAGTCACGACGCATTGCCTAAAGGGGTATTTGAAAAATACGTTGCAGGCTTAACGCTCGGTAAGAAAAGATTACTGACCCTTGAACGCACGCCGGAAGAGGCGCTGGCGATCGGAAACTCCTTTTCGCCGCTGCTGATCTGCTCGGAATAAAAAAACAGCGCCCCACATAGCTCCGGGCGCTGCATGGCAACTAAAACGTAATCACGCCCTTAATCAGCTCGCGGTTGTTGATCACGTCACTTTCATAACGCTCCGCCAGCGACGAAAAGGGATAACGGTGTGTCAGCATCATATCCGCGGTCAATTTACCTTCTGCCATCAACCGTCCTACCTTCGCGAAATCTTCCGGCGTGGCGTTGCGGCTGCCCATCATGGTGGTCTCTTTCTTGTGGAACTCCGGGTCAGAGAACTGCAAATCCCCCTTGAACAGCCCGACAAACACGATGCTGCCGCCGTGGCGGATCAGGTTAACCGCGTTATTCATCGCTCGGGGGTTGCCGGTGGCATCAATCACTTTTTGCGCCAGCGAGCCGCCAAAGTGTGCCCGCAATCGAGCATCGAAATCCGCTGCGGCAGGGTCAACCGCCTCAACGCCCAGATGATTAACCACGTGCTCGCGGCGAGATCCGCTGGTATCTGCCACCACCACCTGCGCGCCATCCGCTTTCGCAACTGCCGCCGCGCCCAGGCCAATCGGGCCTGCGCCCACCACCAGAATCCGATCCCCGGGCTCAACGGCTGCGCGGCGTACCGCGTGTGCGCTGATGGCAAAAGGCTCGATCAACGCGGCGGCCTGCGGATCGATCCCCTCCGCCACCAGCACGTTGTCAATCGGGACGGCCAGATACTCGCTAAACCCGCCGTCCTGGTGCACGCCGATCACGGAGATCTTCTCACAGCAGTTGGTGCGGCCACTTTCACATGCCGGACACTGCTGGCAGGCAACGTAGGGAATAACGGCGACCTGTTGGCCTGCTTTCACCTGAGTTATATTTCCCCCAACCTCGATAACCTCACCGCATATTTCATGGCCTAACACACGAGGATAGGTGAAAAAAGGCTGATTCCCGCCCCAGGCATGAATATCCGTCCCGCAAATCCCAACCGTTTTTATTTTTATTACGACCTCGCGGTTACCCGGAACCGGTTTATTGCGCACTTCCCAGATTAATTTTTTCGGCTCACGACAAGTCAGCGTATTCATTGTGGACATTATTCTCTTCTCCCCGTTTTTTGATGTTTCAGATATCGATGAAAAATAAAAAACAGGTGATACAGGCCGCTTAATTTGTGAAAAGCCGCGCATAAAAATGTTTTAAATCGGGTTTTAATGAACGCAAAAGGAGAAAGCTATGAGTCGTTCGCAGAACCTGCGCCACAATGTTATTAACCAGGTGATTGACGACATGGCGCGCGGCCATGTCCCGTCCCCTTTGCCCTCCCAGAGCGCGCTGGCAGAAATGTACAACATTAGCCGCACCACCGTTCGTCATATCCTGAGCCACCTCAGCGAATGCGGCGTGCTGACGCAGGTAGGCAGCGATTACGTCATTGCCCGCAAGCCCGATAACGACGATGGATTTACCTGTACCTACGGCTCTATCGCCGAACAGACCCGGGTTTTCGAGCACGCGTTTTTCGCGATGATCAACCAGCGCCAGCTGCGCGCAGGAGAAACCTTTTCCGAGCTGCAGCTGGCACGCGCCGCCGGCGTCAGCCCGGTCGTGGTGCGGGAATATCTGTTGAAATTTGGCCGTTACAACCTCATCCAGAGCGAAAAGCGCGGCCAGTGGAGCATGAAGCAGTTCGACCAGTCCTGGGCTGAACAGCTCTTTGAACTGCGGGAGATGCTGGAAACGCACGCGCTTCAGCATTTCCTCAATTTACCGGATGACGATCCGCGCTGGCTTGAGGCGAAAACCCTGCTTGAGCGCCACCGGACGCTGCGCGACAGCATCGGCAGCAGCTTTCGCATGTTCTCGCAGCTGGACCGGGATTTCCACGCGCTGCTGCTTTCCGCCGCCGGAAATATCTTTTTCAATCAGTCCCTTGAAATCATTTCGGTTATCTTCCACTTCCACTATCAGTGGGATGAACGCGACCTGAAACAGCGCAATATCATCGCGATTGATGAGCACATGACCATTCTCAGCGCTCTGATCTGCCGCAGCGATCTGGATGCCACGCTGGCACTGCGCAACCATTTGGATACGGCCAAACAATCGATGATCCGCTCGATAAACCAGAATCAGGAGAACGTCCATTAAGAACGGATTAAAAACAGCAAATGTCTATCAAGAGCACGGTTTCACCATTTTGAAAACGCCGAATAAATATCCCTTGCCTATGCTCACAAACAGTCGACTGCATTAAAACCATTACGTGAGCGGTGGCGGGGTTTCATTTCACTGCTGATAAATAAAAACAAAACATTCAGGAGTTCGGCGTGGAAAAAAATAACATTACCCTCGATCCGCGTTCGTCATATGATTCCCCCTCCCCTGCTGATATTTCCGTCCCCACGGAGAGAATGCTTCAGCGCAGTAGCAGAATAAAACGGATCCAGACCACGGCGATGATCCTATTATTTTTCGCCGCCGTCATTAATTACCTCGACCGCAGTTCATTATCCGTCGCGAATTTAACCATTCGCGAAGAGCTGGGGCTTAGCGCAACCGAAATCGGCGCGCTGCTGTCGGTTTTCTCGCTGGCCTACGGCATTGCCCAGCTTCCCTGCGGCCCGCTGCTGGACCGTAAAGGCCCGCGCATTATGCTGGGCCTGGGGATGTTCTTCTGGTCACTTTTCCAGGCGCTGTCCGGCATGGTGCACAGCTTCACCCAGTTCGTGCTGGTACGTATTGGCATGGGGATAGGTGAAGCGCCGATGAACCCGTGCGGCGTAAAGGTGATTAACGACTGGTTCAACATCAAAGAACGCGGGCGCCCGATGGGGCTATTCAATGCGGCCTCTACCATTGGGGTCGCCATTAGCCCGCCGATCCTCGCGGCGATGATGCTGGTGATGGGCTGGCGCGGCATGTTCATCACCATCGGCGTGCTGGGGATGTTTCTCGCGATTGGCTGGTACATGCTCTACCGCAACCGGGAGCAGATTGAACTGAGCGGCGTTGAGCAGGCGTACCTGAACGCGGGCAGCATCAACGCCAGACGCGATCCGCTGAGCTTTGCCGAGTGGCGCAGCCTGTTCCGCAACCGTACCATGTGGGGAATGATGCTGGGTTTCAGCGGCATCAACTATACCGCATGGCTCTATCTGGCCTGGCTGCCGGGTTACCTGCAAACCGCGTATAGCCTGGATTTAAAGAGCACCGGCATGATGGCGGCCATCCCATTCCTGTTTGGCGCAGCCGGAATGCTGGTCAACGGTTTCGTCACCGACTGGCTGGTCAAAGGCGGCATGGCGCCGATCAAGAGCCGTAAGATCTGCATTATCGCGGGGATGCTCTGTTCCGCAGCCTTCACCTTCGTGGTGCCAAATGCGACCACCTCAATGGCTGCGGTACTGCTGATTGGTATGGCGCTGTTCTGCATTCATTTTGCCGGCACCTCCTGCTGGGGGCTGATCCACGTTGCCGTGGCCTCGCGCATGACGGCTTCCGTAGGCAGCATTCAGAATTTCGCGAGCTTCATCTGCGCCTCGTTTGCCCCCGTCGTGACCGGTCTCATCGTCGATACCACACACTCATTCCGCCTGGCACTGATCATCTGTGGCTGCGTGACCGTCGCAGGCGCACTGGCGTATATCGTCCTTGTGCGTCAGCCCATCAGCGACCCGCGGAAGGCATAAAAAAAGCCCGGTCGCGCAGGGCGCGTGCCGGGCTTTTTTGCGGGCCGGGTCAGGCGAAGACGCCACCCGGCAGCGTGTGCAGGTTAGAACGTTTCCCAGTTCTCGCCCGCGTCGGTGGCTGCGGTTTTACGCGCCATCACCGGGGTGATTACATTTTTCGCAGACGCGAAGTCGCGGGCTTTTATCTGCTCCTGCTGAATGCGGAATACCGCAACCGCCTGGGTCAGACGGCTCGCCTGCTCTTCCAGCGCGGCCGCTGCCGCCGCAGACTCTTCCACCAGCGAGGCGTTCTGCTGGGTCACGCGATCCATCTCGGCTACCGCCAGGCCCACCTGGTCAATCCCGCGGCTCTGCTCGTCGGAGGCAGAGGCGATTTCGCCCATGATGTCGGTCACGCGGGTCACCGCATTCACGATTTCACCCATGGTTTCACCGGCGCTTTCAACCAGCGTCGAGCCAATTTCCACGCGACCTACGGAGTCTTCAATCAGGCTCTTAATCTCGCGTGCCGCCTGGGCGCTGCGCTGCGCCAGGTTGCGCACTTCGCCTGCAACAACGGCAAAACCACGCCCCTGCTCGCCCGCACGCGCCGCTTCTACCGCCGCGTTCAGCGCCAGGATGTTGGTCTGGAACGCAATGCCGTCGATCACGCTGATAATGTCGGCAATTTTCTGCGAACTGCCGGCGATGTCGCGCATGGTTTGCACCACGTTATCCACCACTTTACCGCCCTTCTGCGCGGTTTCAGACGCGCTCAGCGCCAGGTTGCTCGCCTGACGGGCGTTCTCGGCGTTCTGCTTCACGGTTGCGGTCAGCTCTTCCATGCTGGCAGCCGTCTCTTCCAGGGAAGCGGCCTGCTGCTCGGTACGGGAAGAGAGATCGTTGTTGCCCATCGAAATCTCGCTCGCGCCGCTGTAAATCGCGTTGGCACCGTTACGCACGTCGCCGACGGTGCGTACCAGCTCGCCCTGCATATGGCGCAGCGAGTCGGCCAGCTCGCCCATCTCGTTAGAACCTTCCACGTCGATGCGCTTCACCAGGTCGCCGCTGGCGATATGGCGAATGCTGTCGATCAGACGGTTCAGCGGCGAGATCAGCGCCTGCTTGATGCCCAGCCAGACGGCAATAATCACCACCAGCACCGCAACCAGCACGCTGATCAGCACCCAGATAGCCTGAGTGTAAGAGCTGTTGCTGTCTTTGACCGCCGTTTCGTACAGCTTGTCGTTCTGCTGCAGGTAGCTCACGTACTGCTTCTCAAAACCGTCCTGATAGCTTTGGGTCGGCTGGTCGAAGAAGGCGTTGATTTTCCCTGCGCCCAGCAGCTGGATCAGCTCCGCCAGCGCGCCGTGGTAGATATCGTAGTTACGCTTAATCTCCATCGCGGCGGCGTCGCTCTGACGCGGGTCGCGCGGCAGGGCTTCGTAATCAGCCCAGTTTTTTTCCGCCTGTTTCAGAGACGCAGATGCAATCTGCATCAAATCAGAAACGGTCGCGCCGCTGCCGATATTGCTCTGGTCCATCATGTAGCGGATGCCCGCACGGTTCAGGGTGTTACGGGTTTGCAGTAGCGCAACCCAGCTGCCGTTGAGCGTGGATTGTTGCTGGCGAATGGTTTGCAGGACGGTGAAATTCTCTTTGTCATGCTTGAGCGCATTAAAGAAAAGACCACCGGATGTGAGTTGTAAAAGGCCAAAAATAGCTAAAACCAGCAATAAGCTGGTGACAATCTTGATACGGTTTAACATGTTTTCTCTTTCCTTCAGACAGATACAGAATTTTCGGCCTGGTAAGTGAAAACTTTACGAAAATCATCCTGGAATTTGTGGTTTTTACTCTTCTTCCCGCGCTGCGATATGCCTGTTTCCGAGCTCAATAAACTCTTCGAGCAGCGCCGTCAGCTGCTTCATCTTCTCCGGCGTGTACTCCGCCTCAATTTGCTGATACGCCTCTTCCACCTGCGCCTGCGCGTGTTCGTACAACGTATTGCCCTCTTTAGTCAGCGATACGTACAACTTGCGCTGGTCGTTGACCGGCTTTAAGCGCAGCACCAGCCCGTCGCGCTCCATGCGCGTTAGGATGCCGGTCAGGCTGGGGCGCAAAATGCAGGTCCGAAACGCGAGGTCGTGGAAATCCATCGACGGATTTTCCGCCAGCACGCGCACGATGCGCCACTGCTGCTCGGTCAGGTTATGCCGCTTCACAATCGGACGAAAGTACGACATTGCCGCTTCCCGCGCCTGCAGCAGCGCGATGGTTAATGAGTCATGCATAGCTTCTCCCTTCACATCATTAACAAGTAAACAATCACTAAAAGATGCTTTTATAAACAACATGTTTTCCGTCAAAAAGTCTAACAGAAACCATTAAATTTTATTAACCATCTGATTTTCATATAAATAAAAAGCAATTTGTAAATTTATTGTTATTCATATCACAAATTTTTCACTTCTGATTGCGAAATGAACAGCAAAAGCATAAAACCAGATCATTAACATATTAATGAAATCATAACCCGGACCTCCGGGGTGAGGAGTATGTGAATGAAAGGTACCGTTTTTGCCGTCGCCCTCAACCATCAAAGCCAGCGTGACGCCTGGCGTGAAGCGTTTGAAAAAGCCCCCTACAGCACGCCGCCGAAAACAGCCGTGTGGTTTATCAAACCGCATAACACGGTGATCCGCGCGGGCGAGCCGATCCCCTTCCCGCAGGGGGAAACGGTGCTAAGCGGCGCGACGGTGGCGCTGGTCGTCGGCAAAACCGCCAGCAAGGTGCGCGTGGAGGATGCCGCGGCGTACATCGCGGGATACGCGCTGGCCAACGAGGTGAGCCTGCCGGAAGAGAGCTTCTACCGCCCGGCCATCAAGGCTAAATGCCGGGACGGGTTTTGTCCGCTCGGCGAACTTGTCGCCGTTGATAACGTGGCTAACCTGACCATCATCACCGAGATCAACGGCCGCGAAGCGGATCGCTGGAACACGGTCGAGCTTCAGCGTAACGCTGCCGAACTGCTGAGCGCCCTGAGCGAGTTTGCCACTCTCAATCCCGGCGATGCGATATTGCTCGGTACCCCGCAAAACCGCGTTGAGATCCGCCCGGGCGATCGGGTGCGCATCCTGGCTGAAGGCTTTCCGCCGCTGGAAAACCCGGTGGTGGACGAGCGCGACGTCACTGTTGCGCACAGCACGCCGCCGCACGCCACGCTGTTTGCCCTCGGCCTGAACTACGCCGACCACGCCAGCGAGCTGGACTTCAAGCCGCCCACCGAGCCGCTGGTGTTTATCAAAGCGCCGAACACCTTCAACGGCGACGGCCAGACGTCGGTGCGCCCGAACAATATCGAGTACATGCATTACGAAGCGGAGCTGGTGGTGGTCATCGGTAAAACCGCGCGCAAGGTCAGCGAAGCCGAGGCGATGGACTACGTGGCGGGCTATACGGTCTGCAACGACTACGCCATCCGCGACTACCTGGAAAACTACTACCGTCCTAACCTGCGGGTCAAAAGCCGCGACGGGCTGACGCCCATCAGCCCGAAGGTGGTGCCGAAAGAAGCGATTCCCGACCCGCACAACCTCGCCCTGCGCACCTTCGTCAACGGCGAGCTGCGCCAGGAAGGGGCCACGGCGGATCTGATCTTCAGCATTCCGTTCCTGATTGCGTACCTGAGCGATTTTATGACCCTGCAGCCGGGCGACATGATTGCCACCGGCACGCCGAAGGGGCTGTCCGACGTGGTGCCGGGGGATGAGGTGGTGGTGGAAGTGGAGGGCGTCGGACGCCTGGTAAACCGAATTGTCAGCGAGGAGACTGCAAAATGAAAAAGATAAACCACTGGATTAACGGTAAAAACGTCGCGGGAAGCGAATACTTCCACACCACCAACCCGGCCACCGGCGAGGTGCTGGCAGAGGTCGCCTCCGGCGGTGAAGCTGAAATTCACCAGGCCGTTGCCGCCGCCAAAGAGGCGTTCCCGAAGTGGGCCAACCTGCCGATGAAGGAGCGCGCGCGCCTGATGCGCCGTCTGGGCGACCTGATCGACCAGAACGTGCCCGAGATCGCCGCCATGGAAACCGCCGACACCGGCCTGCCGATCCACCAGACCAAAAACGTGCTCATTCCGCGCGCCTCGCACAACTTCGAGTTCTTCGCCGAGGTGTGCCAGCAGATGAACGGCAAAACCTACCCGGTCGACGACAAGATGCTGAACTACACCCTGGTGCAGCCGGTGGGCGTCTGCGCGCTGGTGTCGCCGTGGAACGTGCCGTTTATGACCGCCACCTGGAAGGTCGCGCCGTGCCTGGCGCTCGGAAACACCGCGGTGCTAAAAATGTCTGAACTCTCCCCGCTCACCGCCGACCGCCTGGGCGAGCTGGCGCTGGAGGCGGGCATTCCGGCGGGCGTGCTGAACGTGGTGCAGGGCTACGGCGCGACGGCAGGCGACGCGCTGGTGCGCCATCACGACGTGCGCGCCGTCTCCTTCACCGGCGGCACCGCCACCGGGCGCAACATTATGAAAAACGCCGGGCTGAAGAAGTACTCCATGGAGCTGGGCGGCAAATCCCCGGTGCTGATTTTTGAAGATGCCGACATCGAGCGCGCGCTGGACGCCGCCCTGTTCACCATCTTCTCCATCAACGGCGAGCGCTGCACCGCCGGCTCGCGCATCTTCATCCAGCAGAGCATCTATCCGGAATTCGTGAAGCGCTTTGCCGAGCGCGCTAACCGCCTGCGCGTGGGCGACCCGACCGATCCGAATACCCAGATTGGCGCGCTCATCAGCCAGCAGCACTGGGAGAAGGTTTCCGGCTACATCCGCCTCGGCATTGAAGAGGGCGCAACCCTGCTGGCGGGCGGCCCGGACAAACCAGCTGACCTGCCCGCTCACCTCAAGGGCGGCAACTTCCTGCGACCAACCGTGCTGGCGGACGTCGATAACCGCATGCGCGTGGCGCAGGAGGAGATCTTCGGGCCGGTGGCCTGCCTGCTGCCGTTTAAGGACGAAGCGGAAGGCCTGCGCCTGGCCAACGACGTGGAGTACGGGCTGGCGTCGTACATCTGGACCCAGGACGTCAGCAAGGTGCTGCGCCTGGCGCGCAATATCGAAGCCGGCATGGTGTTCGTCAACACCCAGAACGTGCGCGACCTGCGCCAGCCGTTTGGCGGCGTGAAGGCCTCCGGCACCGGCCGCGAGGGCGGCGAATATAGCTTCGAGGTCTTCGCGGAGATGAAGAACGTCTGCATCTCGATGGGCGACCATCCAATTCCAAAGTGGGGAATCTGATCATGGGTAAACTAGCGTTAGCGGCAAAAATCACCCACGTACCGTCAATGTACCTCTCCGAGCTGCCGGGCAAAAACCACGGCTGCCGCCAGTCGGCCATCGACGGGCATAAAGAGATCAGCAAGCGCTGCCGCGAGCTGGGCGTGGACACCATCATCGTGTTCGACACCCACTGGCTGGTGAACAGCGCGTACCACATCAACTGTGCGGACCATTTTGCGGGCGTCTACACCAGCAACGAGCTGCCGCACTTTATCCGCGACATGACCTACGACTACGACGGCAACCCGGCGCTCGGCCAGCTGATCGCCGACGAGGCGGTGAAGCTCGGCGTGCGCGCCAAAGCGCACAACATTCCGAGCCTGAAGCTGGAGTACGGCACGCTGGTGCCGATGCGCTACATGAATGCGGATAAGCACTTCAAAGTGATTTCCATTTCGGCGTTCTGCACGGTTCACGACTTTGCCGACAGCCGCAGGCTGGGCGAGGCCATCGTCAGCGCGATTGAGAAATACGACGGCACCGTGGCGGTGCTCGCCAGCGGCTCGCTGTCGCACCGCTTTATCGACGACCAGCGCGCGGAGGAAGGGATGAACAGCTACACCCGCGAGTTTGACCGTCAGATGGACGAGCGCGTGGTGAAGCTGTGGCGCGAGGGCCAGTTCAAGGAGTTTTGCAGCATGCTGCCGGAGTACGCCGACTACTGCTACGGCGAGGGCAACATGCACGACACGGTGATGCTGCTGGGGATGCTCGGCTGGGACAGCTACGACGGCAAGGTGGAGTTTCTCACCGAGCTGTTCGCCAGCTCCGGTACCGGCCAGGTTAACGCCGTTTTCCCGCTGCCCGCGTAAGGAGCCACCGTGCCGCACTTTATTGCTGAATGTACCGACAACATCCGCGAGCAGGCCGACCTGCCGGGGCTGTTCGCCAAAGTGAACGAGGCGCTCGCCGCCACGGGCATCTTCCCCCTCGGCGGCATCCGCAGCCGCGCCCACTGGCTGGACACCTGGCAGATGGCCGACGGCAGGCACGATTACGCCTTTGTGCATATGACGCTGAAGATTGGTGCCGGGCGCAGCCTGGAGAGCCGGGAAGAGGTCGGTGAAATGCTGTTTGCGCTGATCAAAACGCACTTCGCGGAGCTGATGGCCGCCCGCTATCTGGCGCTGTCGTTCGAGCTCGACGAGCTGCATCCGACGCTCAATTACAAGCAAAACAACGTGCACGCGTTGTTTAAGTAATACCGTCCCCTCTCCCTTTGGGAGAGGGTCAGGGTGAGGGGATACCTCTGCGGCCCGATGCCCTCACCCCGTCCCTCTCCCACGGGGAGAGGGAGAAAAAAACATAAAACAGGATATCGCCATGCTCGACAAACATACCCATACCCTGATCGCCCGCCGTCTGCATCAGGCGGAGCAGTCCCGGGAGCAGATCCGCGCGATCTCGCTGGACTACCCGGAGATCACGATTGAAGACGCCTACGCCGTTCAGCGCGAATGGATCAGCCTGAAGATCGCCGAAGGGCGCGTGCTGAAGGGCCACAAGATCGGCCTCACCTCCAAAGCGATGCAGGCCAGCTCGCAGATCAGCGAGCCGGACTACGGCGCGCTGCTGGACGACATGTTCTTCCACGACGGCAGCGACATCCCCGTCGATCGCTTTATCGTTCCACGCATCGAAGTGGAGCTGGCCTTCGTGCTGGCAAAACCGCTGCGCGGCCCGAACTGCACCATTTTCGACGTCTACTACGCCACGGATTACGTGATACCCGCGCTGGAGCTGATCGACGCCCGCTGCCACAACGTCGACCCGGAAACCCAGCGCCCGCGCAAGGTGTTCGACACCATCTCCGATAACGCCGCCAACGCGGGGGTGATCCTCGGCGGCCGTCCGATTAAGCCCGACGCGCTGGATCTGCGCTGGATCTCCGCCCTGCTCTACCGCAACGGCGTGATCGAAGAGACCGGCGTTGCCGCAGGCGTGCTTAACCACCCGGCGAACGGCGTGGCGTGGCTGGCGAACAAGCTGGCCCCTTACGACGTGCAGCTTGAGCCAGGGCAGATCATCCTCGGCGGCTCGTTTACCCGCCCGGTGCCCGCCAGCAGAGGCGACACCTTCCACGTCGACTACGGCTGCATGGGCTCCATCAGCTGCCGCTTTGTCTAGGAGATAGCGATGCAAAACGCATTCAAAGCGGCGCTGAAAGCGGGCCGCCCGCAAATTGGCTTATGGCTGGGGCTGACCAGCAGCTACAGCGCCGAGCTGCTGGCCGGAGCAGGCTTCGACTGGCTGCTGATCGACGGCGAGCACGCGCCAAACAGCGTGCAGACCGTCTTAACCCAATTACAGGCCATCGCGCCCTATCCCAGCCAGCCGGTGGTGCGCCCGTCGTGGAACGACCCGGTGCAGATAAAGCAGCTGCTGGACGTGGGTGCGCAAACCCTGCTGGTGCCGATGGTGCAAAACGCCGACGAAGCGCGGCTGGCGGTACGTTCGACGCGCTATCCGCCCGCGGGCATTCGCGGCGTCGGCAGCGCCCTGGCTAGAGCGTCGCGCTGGAACCGCATCCCGGACTACCTCCAGCAGGCTAACGACACCATGTGCGTGCTGGTGCAGATTGAAACCCGCGAGGCGCTGAAGAACCTGCCGCAGATCCTTGACGTCGAAGGCGTCGACGGCGTGTTCATCGGCCCGGCGGATCTGAGCGCCGACATGGGCTTTGCCAGCAATCCGCAGCACCCGGAAGTGCAGGCCGCCATCGAGCAGGCGATCGCGCAGATCCTCAGCGCGGGCAAAGCCCCCGGCATACTGATGGCCAACGAGGCGCTGGCAAAACGCTACCTTGAACTCGGCGCGCTGTTTGTCGCCGTCGGCGTCGACACCACCCTGCTCGCCCGCGGCGCGGAAGCGCTGGCGGCGCGCTTTATCGAAAAACCGGCTACGTCAGTGAATAACAATAAATCCGTCTACTAAACGTAAGATCTGGAGCGCACCATGACGACCTCTACCCTGCAAGATCAGAAAGCTATTGAACATCGCGTTATCGGCAAGCTGTTCCGTCGGCTGATCGTGTTTCTCTTTATCCTGTTTGTCTTTTCGTTTCTCGATCGCATCAATATCGGCTTTGCCGGGCTGACGATGGGCAAGGATCTGGGCCTCACCTCCACCATGTTTGGCCTGGCGGCAACGCTGTTTTACGTCACCTACGTGCTGTGCGGGATCCCGAGCAACATCATGCTGGCGAAGATCGGCGCGCGCCGCTGGATCGCCGGGATCATGGTGGTGTGGGGCATCGCCTCCACCTGCACCATGTTTGCCACCAGCCCGCACACGCTCTATGTGTTACGCATGCTGGTGGGCATTGCCGAAGCCGGCTTCCTGCCGGGGATCCTGGTCTATCTCACCTGGTGGTTCCCGGCCTATCACCGCGCCCGCGCCAACGCGCTGTTTATGATCGCCATGCCGGTGACCATGATGCTCGGCTCGATCCTCTCCGGCTACATTCTGGCGATGGACGGGCTGTGGAACCTGAAGGGCTGGCAGTGGCTGTTCCTGCTGGAAGGGATACCGTCGGTGGTGCTGGGCGTGGTGACGTGGTTTTACCTCAACGACACGCCGGACCAGGCCACCTGGCTGGACGATGACGAAAAGCAGACGCTGAAAACGATGATCGCCCGCGAGCAGGAGGTTGCCATTGCCCAATCCGTCACGCCGCGATCGACGCTGCGCGAAGTATTGACCCCCGCGGTTCTGCTCTACACGCTGGCCTACTTCTGCCTGACCAACACGCTGAGCGCGATCAACATCTGGACGCCGCAGATCCTGCAAAGCTTCAACACCGGCAGCAGCAACATCACGATCGGCCTGCTGGCGGCAATCCCGCAGTTTTGCACCATCCTCGGGATGATCTGGTGGAGCCGCCGCTCCGACAGGCTGAAAGAACGAAAAAAGCACACCATCCTGCCGTACCTGTTCGCCGCGGCGGGATGGATGCTGGCCTCGGCAACCGATCACAGCCTGATCCAGCTGCTTGGCATCATCATGGCCTCAACCGGATCGTTTACCGCCATGGCGATATTCTGGACCACGCCGGATCGGGTTATTAGCCTGCAGTCCCGCGCGGTGGCGCTGGCGGTGATCAACGCCATCGGCAACGTCGGATCCGCCGTCAGCCCATTGCTGATTGGCATTCTTCGCGACGCGACCGGCAGCTTCAGCTCCGGGCTGTGGTTCGTGGCCGGGCTGCTCGTCGTTGGCGCGCTGGTGCTGACGCGCATTCCGATGATGCAGCGGGATCGGCAGAGGAGCGGCCATGTGCCAGAGCCCCATCGCCAACATTGATATCAGCAAGGAGTACGACGAAAGCCTGGGCACCGACGACGTGCACTACCAGTCGTTCGCCCGCATGGCGGCCTTTTTTGGCCGCGACATGCAGGCGCATCGTCACGACCAGTATTTTCAGATGCACTTTCTCGATACCGGACAGATTGAACTCCAGCTCGACGATCACCGCTACTCGGTGCAGGCCCCGCTGTTCGTCCTCACGCCGCCGTCGGTGCCGCACGCGTTTATCACCGAGTCCGACAGCGACGGGCACGTGCTGACGGTGCGCGAGGATCTGATCTGGCCGCTGCTGGAGGTGCTCTACCCCGGCACGCGGGAAGCGTTTGGCCTGCCGGGGATCTGCCTCTCGCTGGCCGACAGGCCGGACGAGCTGGCGGCGCTGAAGCACTACTGGCAGCTGATTGCCCGAGAATCCACGGAACAATTGCCCGGGCGAGAACACACCCTGGTCCTGCTGGCGCAGGCGGTCTTTACCCTGCTGCTGCGCAACGCGAAGCTCGACGACCACGCTTCGGGCGGCATGCGCGGCGAGCTGAAGCTGTTCCAGCGCTTTACCCAGCTGATTGATGCCCACTACCACCAGCACTGGACGGTGCCGGAATACGCCAGCGAGCTGCACCTGACCGAATCCCGCCTGACGGATATCTGCCGTCGCTTCGCCAACCGCCCGCCGAAGCGGCTGATCTTCGACCGCCAGCTGCGCGAAGCGAGGCGTCTGCTGCTGTTTTCCGACAGCGCGGTCAGCGAGATTGCCTGGCAGCTGGGGTTTAAGGACCCGGCCTATTTTGCCCGGTTTTTTAACCGCTTAGTGGGGTGCTCGCCGAGCGCGTATCGGGCGCAGAAAGTACCGGTATCGCCTGTTCCCCTCACCCCTGCCCTCTCCCAAAGGGAGAGGGAGTAACCGTCCCCTCTCCCTTTGGGAGAGGGTTAGGGTGAGGGAAATCACACTCTGCGATCTCTCGCGAAAAGTACCCGCCGTTGTCCCAAACGTCCCTTCACGTTCCGCCCCTCTCAGGCTTCAATTAAACAACAAAAACAAAACATAAATTTAACAACCCTATTCCGATACGAGGTCCCTATGAAGCCTGAAGATTTCCGCGCTGATGCCAAACGTCCGTTAACCGGCGAAGAGTATTTAAAAAGCCTGCAGGACGGTCGTGAGATTTATATCTACGGCGAACGCGTCAAAGACGTCACCACCCATCCGGCGTTTCGCAACGCGGCGGCCTCCATCGCGCAGATGTACGACGCCCTGCACAAGCCGGACATGCAGGACACGCTGTGCTGGGGCACCGACACCGGCAGCGGCGGCTATACACACAAGTTCTTCCGCGTGGCAAAAAGCGCCGACGACCTGCGCCAGCAGCGCGACGCCATCGCCGAGTGGTCGCGCCTGAGCTACGGCTGGATGGGCCGCACGCCGGACTACAAAGCCGCGTTCGGCTGCGCGCTCGGCGCCAACCCGGCCTTCTACGGGCAGTTCGAGCAGAACGCCCGCAGCTGGTACACCCGCATTCAGGAAACCGGCCTGTACTTCAACCACGCCATCGTTAACCCGCCGATCGACCGCCACAAGCCGGCGGACGAGGTGAAAGACGTCTACATCAAGCTGGAGAAAGAGACCGACGCCGGGATCATCGTCAGCGGCGCGAAAGTGGTGGCGACCAACTCGGCGCTGACCCACTACAACATGATCGGCTTCGGCTCCGCGCAGGTAATGGGCGAAAACCCGGACTTTGCGCTGATGTTCGTCGCGCCGATGGATGCCGAAGGCGTGAAGCTGATCTCCCGCGCCTCTTACGAGATGGTGGCAGGCGCAACGGGATCCCCTTACGACTACCCGCTCTCCAGCCGCTTCGACGAGAACGACGCCATTCTGGTGATGGATCGCGTGCTGATCCCGTGGGAAAACGTGCTTATCTACCGCGATTTCGACCGCTGCCGCCGCTGGACGATGGAGGGCGGCTTCGCACGCATGTACCCGCTGCAGGCCTGCGTGCGGCTGGCGGTGAAGCTCGACTTTATCACCGCCCTACTGAAGAAATCACTCGAGTGCACCGGTACCCTGGAGTTCCGCGGCGTGCAGGCGGATCTCGGCGAAGTGGTGGCCTGGCGCAACATGTTCTGGGCGCTGAGCGACTCTATGTGCTCCGAAGCCACGCCGTGGGTCAACGGCGCCTACCTGCCCGATCACGCCGCGCTGCAAACCTACCGCGTGATGGCGCCGATGGCCTACGCGAAGATCAAGAACATCATCGAGCGTAACGTCACCTCCGGGCTGATCTACCTGCCGTCCAGCGCCCGCGACCTGAACAACCCGCAGATCGACCAGTATCTCGCCAGGTACGTGCGCGGCTCCAACGGCATGGATCACGTTGAACGTATCAAGATTTTGAAACTGATGTGGGACGCCATCGGCAGCGAGTTCGGCGGCCGCCACGAGCTGTACGAAATCAACTACTCCGGCAGTCAGGATGAGATCCGCCTGCAGTGCCTGCGCCAGGCGCAAAGCTCCGGCAACATGGACAAAATGATGGCGATGGTCGACCGCTGCATGTCCGAGTACGACCAGCACGGCTGGACGGTACCGCACCTGCACAACAACGCCGATATCAACATGCTCGACAAGCTGCTGAAATAGCGCAGCGGGAGGCTTCAATGCAATCAGATGAACAACGTCTGCGTTTTCGCGACGCGATGAGCAGCCTGTCTGCCGCGGTCAATATCGTCACCACCGAGGGCGAGGCGGGGCGCTGCGGCATTACCGCCACCGCCGTCTGCTCGGTGACGGACACGCCGCCTTCGCTGATGGTCTGCATCAACGCCAACAGCGCCATGAACCCGGTCTTTCAGGGTAACGGCAGGCTGTGCGTGAACGTGCTGAACCACGAACAGGAGATCATGGCCCGCCACTTCGCCGGGATGACCGGCATGGCCATGGAGGAGCGTTTTACGCTCTCCTGCTGGCAGAAAGGCCCGCTGGCGCAGCCGGTGCTGAAAGGGGCGCTGGCAAGCCTTGAGGGTGAGATAAGCCAGGTCCAAACCATCGGCACCCATCTTGTCTATCTTGTTGAAATTAAAAACATCATTCTCAGTGATGAGGGTCACGGCCTGATCTATTTTAAACGCCGCTTCCACCCGGTGATGATGGAGCCTGAAGCCGCAATATAATCCCCCTTCGTGCTGGCCGTTTCGCGGCCAGCACCACTTTCCACAAAAAAACCTAAGGTTTCCGCTAAATCACGCCGTTATATAACCATAAGAGAAATTTTCTGCGTCTGAATACTGACACCGCGTGTCAGTGCTATCCGCATCATTCAGCGTATACCCCAATATACAGGAAGACCTTATGGCTAATTCGACGCGGAGCCGCTCGGCTGAACGTCTGGTCGATATTCTGGTAGAGCTACATTTACACGGTGTAGTGAATCGCAGCGCATTGATGGAAAAATTTAAAATTACCGAGCGCACCGTCTACCGGGATTTAAATGCCCTTTCGCCGATTGTAGAACATACCGGGAACGGGCAATATCGGCTCATCCACTCTGCACAGTCGCCGGGCGCGCAGGGATTGCATCACACGATTGCTAACTTTCTGAATGTCGATAGCTTTTTCCCTGAAAGAAGCGCGGAGTTCTGGCAGAAGCTTGAATCAAGGGTGGATGAAAACCATATTCTCATTCTCGGCGGCGAGGCTGAGAACAAAATCAGCGAAACAATTAACCGATATCTGCCCAAAATAGAGAAATCGATTAAGAACCGTAACGTGTGTAAGATCCAATATAAAGACAAAACCCGCCTTATTAATCCTTACAAACTCATTAACAAAAAAAACATATGGTATTTACAAGCCACCGAAAATAGCAGGTTGAAATCCTTTTCACTGAGCCAGATTACCTGGCTGGATATTCAGGATTCCACTTTTATACCGGAAGAGAACGCGCTTGAACTGCTGGAAAAACGCCTCGATCCGTGGGTGTCGGAAGATACTTTCGAGGTGAAAATATTTATCAACAGCACTATTTCCCACTACTTTACGCGCCGCAATTTGCTGCCGGAGCAGGAAATTATTGGCAAGCCGAACGGGGGCGTGACGCTACGCTGCCGGGCGGCGCATGAGAACCAAATCCTGCCGCTGATTTTCTACTGGCTGCCCAACATTCAAATTTTAGAGCCGGCATGGCTGAAGGAGAAGCTGCTCGGCACGCTGGAAAGTTACCTCACAGAGGAGTCAGCCTCGTTAACCGAGTGATCTGCATCACATAATTTCTCCCGCTAGCGGCGAGCCTGAACCACTCGCCGCCACCTTTGACCGTTCACCCATCGCTTTCAACCACTCACCCATTTACCTTCCTTTACACGCGCAAAGATCTGGCACGATCCCTCCAGCATTAATCAATACCTCCTCACAACAAACCCTGACCCCTTTTTCTTACATAAAAAACCAGGTCTATTATGGATACTAAAAAACTACTGAAGCACGTGCCCTGGGCATTACTCGGGATCCTCGGCGCTTTCTGTCTGGCGGTTGTCGCATTACGCCGGGGCGAACACGTAAGCGCCCTGTGGATCGTGGTCGCGTCGGTTTCCGTCTATCTTGTGGCTTATCGCTACTACAGCTTGTACATCGCGCAGAAGGTCATGAAGCTCGACCCGACGCGCGCCACCCCGGCGGTCATTAACAATGACGGCCTGAACTACGTGCCAACCAACCGCTACGTGCTGTTTGGCCACCACTTTGCCGCCATCGCAGGCGCTGGCCCGCTGGTCGGCCCGGTGCTGGCCGCGCAGATGGGCTACCTGCCGGGCACCCTGTGGCTGCTTGCCGGCGTGGTGCTGGCGGGTGCGGTGCAGGACTTCATGGTGCTGTTTATCTCTTCTCGCCGTAACGGCGCCTCTCTGGGCGAGATGATCAAAGAAGAGATGGGCCGCGTGCCGGGTACCATCGCGCTGTTCGGCTGCTTCCTGATTATGATCATCATCCTCGCGGTGCTGGCCCTGATCGTGGTGAAAGCCCTGGCTGAAAGCCCGTGGGGCGTCTTCACCGTCTGCTCTACCGTGCCGATTGCGCTGTTCATGGGCATCTACATGCGCTTCCTGAGACCAGGACGCGTGGGTGAAGTGTCGGTGATTGGTATCGTGCTGCTTGTGGCGTCCATCTACTTCGGCGGCGTGATTGCGCACGACCCGTACTGGGGCCCGGCGCTGACCTTCAAAGACACCACCATTACCTTCGTGCTGATTGGCTATGCCTTTGTCTCTGCCCTGCTGCCGGTATGGCTGATTCTGGCCCCGCGTGACTACCTGGCGACCTTCCTGAAAATCGGCGTGATCGTCGGGCTGGCGATCGGCATCGTGATCATCAACCCAGAGCTGAAAATGCCTGCGGTGACCCAGTACATTGACGGTACCGGCCCGCTGTGGAAAGGCGCCCTGTTCCCGTTCCTGTTCATCACCATCGCCTGCGGTGCGGTCTCTGGCTTCCACGCCCTGATTGCCTCCGGCACCACGCCTAAGCTGCTGGCGAACGAGAAAGACGCACGTCTGATCGGCTACGGCGCAATGCTGATGGAGTCCTTCGTGGCGATCATGGCGCTGGTTGCAGCCTCCATCATCGAGCCGGGTCTGTACTTCGCGATGAACACCCCACCGGCGGGCCTGGGCATTACCATGCCAAACCTGCACGAGATGGGCGGTGACAACGCGGCGCTGATAATGGCGCAGCTGAAGGACGCGAGCGCACACGCCGCGGCGACCGTCAGCTCCTGGGGCTTCGTGATTTCGCCTGAGCAGATCATGCAGACCGCGAAAGACATCGGCGAGCCGTCCGTGCTGAACCGCGCAGGTGGTGCACCAACGCTGGCCGTGGGTATCGCACACGTCTTCCACAAAGTGCTGCCGTGGGCGGACATGGGCTTCTGGTACCACTTCGGTATTCTGTTCGAAGCGCTGTTCATCCTGACCGCGCTGGATGCGGGTACCCGTGCGGGTCGCTTTATGCTGCAAGATTTGCTCGGTAACTTCGTGCCGTTCCTGAAGAAAACCGACTCTCTGGTGGCGGGCATTCTGGGTACCGCGGGCTGCGTAGGCCTGTGGGGCTACCTGCTGTATCAGGGCGTTGTTGACCCGCTGGGCGGCGTGAAGAGCCTGTGGCCGCTGTTCGGTATCTCTAACCAGATGCTCGCAGCCGTTGCCCTGGTGCTCGGTACCGTGGTCCTCGTGAAGATGAAGCGCACCAAATACATCTGGGTAACGGTTGTTCCTGCGCTGTGGCTGCTGCTCTGCACCACCTGGGCGCTTGGCCTGAAGCTGTTCAGCGCCAACCCGCAGCTGGAAGGCTTCTTCTTCATGGCTAACCAGTACAAAGAGAAGATTGCCGCAGGCGGCGGGGATCTGACCGCGCAGCAGATTGCCAACATGAACCATATCGTGGTGAACAACTACACCAACGCGGGTCTGAGCATTCTGTTCCTGGTGGTGGTGTACAGCATTATCTTCTACGGCATTAAAACCTGGCTGAACGTGCGCAACGCCGACGGCCGTACGGATAAAGAAACCCCGTACGTACCGGTGCCGGAAGGCGGCGTGAAGACCTCTTCACACCATTAATCCGCAATCCCCCCCTCTCCCTTTGGGAGAGGGCTGGGGTGAGGGGAACACAAGCCCAGCGGACTCACATCGCCGGGCTTTTTCTGTCTGGAACCCACAATGTTTGGTAACTTAGGCGAAGCAAAAAAATACCTCGGTCAGGCGGCGAAGATGCTGATTGGCATCCCGGACTATGACAACTACGTTGAGCATATGAAGACCAACCATCCGGATAAGCCGTTTATGACCTACACCGAATTCTTCCGCGAGCGTCAGGAAGCACGCTACGGCGGAAGTGGAGAAGGCGGCGTCCGCTGCTGCTAAAGGAGAGACCATGCCCCCGATTGCCGTTACCCTGCTGACCGGTTTTCTCGGCGCAGGCAAAACCACCCTGCTGCGCCACATCCTGAATGAACAGCACGGCTTCAAAATCGCCGTCATCGAAAACGAATTTGGCGAAGTCTCCGTTGACGATCAATTAATTGGCGACCGCGCCACGCAGATCAAAACCCTCACCAACGGCTGTATCTGCTGCACCCGCTCTAACGAATTAGAAGACGCCCTGCTGGACCTGCTCGACAGCCGCGATCGCGGCGAGATCGACTTCGACCGTCTGGTGATCGAGTGCACCGGCATGGCCGACCCTGGCCCGATTATTCAAACCTTTTTCTCTCACGAGATCCTCTGCCAGCGCTACCTGCTGGATGGCGTGATTGCCCTGGTTGACGCGGTACACGCCGACGAGCAGATGAACCAGTTCACCATCGCCCAGTCTCAGATAGGCTACGCCGACCGCATCCTGCTGACCAAAACCGACGTGGCGGGAGAGAGTGAAAAACTGCGGGAGCGCCTGACGCGCATTAACTCGCGCGCGCCGATTTATACCGTGACGCACGGCAATATCGATCTGGCTCAGCTGTTCAACACCAGCGGCTTTATGCTGGAAGAGAACGTCACCGCAAAACCGCGCTTCCACTTTATGGCGGATAAGCAAAACGACGTGGCGTCGATTGTGGTCGAGCTGGACTACCCGGTGGATATCAGCGAGGTTTCGCGGGTGATGGAGAACCTGCTGCTGTCGTTTGCCGACAGGCTGCTGCGCTATAAAGGCATGCTGTGGATTGACGGTGAGCCGAACCGCCTGCTGTTCCAGGGCGTACAGCGCCTGTACAGCGCCGACTGGGACAGGCCGTGGGGAGAGGAAAAGCCACAAAGCGTGATGGTGTTTATCGGGCTGACGCTGCCGGAAGATGAGATTCGGGCGGCGTTTGCGGCGTTACGCAAGTAGCAATATGTCCCGTTAACCCCCACGCCACTGAAAAGGGTTAACGGGAACGTCTGGTAACTCAGAGTTGCGTATAAATTAAACATAAAAATGTAAACTTAGGTATTTATCCATTACAACAGAAACACTTTTGGAAATTATTAGAAATACAATTAATGCATTTCGAATCACTATTCCGTCCCCGTTCAGCGTCCGTTTAGATAAAAAATTAAACTCAATCTAAACATAAAAGCATTACGTATTGACGTCGTGATGCTCCAACCCCGCCATAACAATCAAAAGCAAAATCATTAACAAAATCAGCATAAAACCGCGACCAGCATCACATTTGCAGTCATAAACATCGCTTGTTAAGGTGTCCTCAGATTAATTTGATGACGAGGAAATACTCATGAAAAAGCTTAACGTTCTTATCCTTTCTGCTCTGACCGCCGTATCTGGCTCCGCACTCGCCATGGGCGGCAGCATTGAGCAGGGTAAAAACTTTACCAACCTGAATGTGGAAATGGGTAAATCCTCTTCCGGCCTGTACACCGAAGGTAACTGGCTGAAAAACACCGATGACGGCACCCAGACCGGCGGCGTTGGCGCAGGTTACAACCTGGAAGTTGGCCCGGTGATGCTGAACGCTGGCGCGAAAGCTATCTACATCGGCCCGAAAAAAGGCGATAACGGCGTGGCGTTCCCAATTGGTGGCGGCGTGAGCGTGGCGCTGACCGACAGCATCAACGTATTCGGTGAAGGCTATGTTGCACCGGACGGCCTGAACAACAGCGTGAAAAACTACGTTGAAGCGAACGGCGGCGTAAGCTGGTCACCAATCAAACCGGTTACGCTGAAAGTGGGTTACCGCCACGTGAGCGTTGATGGCAAAGACGGTCGTCCAAACCACACGCTGATTGACGGCGCTTACTTCGGCGGCGGCGTAAGCTTCTAAGCCAGTATTTCGCCCGGCGGCGCTACGCTTGCACGGGCCTACAGTGAACGGTGCAATCTCTTGATACTGTTTACATTGTAGGCCGGGTAAGCGCAGCGCCACCCGGCAAGAAAGGGTCGTGGAAACCTGCCAACCGGCAGGTTTTTTTACTGCTTACTGACGCACGACCACCAGCTTCTGGTTCACAAACTCTTTGATCCCCAGATCCGACAGCTCGCGCCCGTAGCCAGAGCGCTTGACGCCGCCAAACGGCAGCTCCGCCGCGGTATCGGTCAGCCAGTTGATGTAGACCATGCCGGTCTCAATGCGCGACGCCATTTTCTTCGCCCGCTCGATATCCTTGCTGAACACCGCGCCGCCCAGACCGTAGTGGGAATCGTTAGCCAGTGCGACCGCTTCGTCGTCGCTTTTCACCACGTAAACCTGCGCTACCGGACCAAAGAACTCCTCGAAGTACGCCGGGTTATCGCGCGAGATATGCGTCAGGATCGTCGGCTCAAAGAAGCTTCCGTCACGCTGAACCGGCTTGCCGCCATGGTGCAGCTTCGCGCCATTTTTCACCGCCTCGTTAACCTGTTTGGTTAGCGTCTCCAGCGCGTCTTTGGAAGACAAAGGCCCCAGCGTGGTGCTTTCGTCCAGCGGATCGCCAATTTTCACCTGCTTAAACGCCTCGGTGAATTTGCTCAGGAAGGCGTCTGCAATCTTTTCATGCAGGATAAAGCGCTTCGCCGCGGTACACACCTGCCCGGCATTGTTGAGCCGCGCGTTAACGCCGATCTTCACGGCTTTATCCAGGTCGGCATCGTCCAGCACCACGAACACGTCGTTACCGCCCAGCTCCAGCGTAGATTTCTTGAGGTTCTTCGCGGCCTGCGCCGCGACCACGCTGCCCGCTTTTTCGGAACCGGTCAGCGCGGCACCCTGTACGCGATCGTCGGCAATAATGTTCGCCACCTGATCGGAAGAGATAAACAGGTTGGTCCACGCCCCTTCCGGCGCGCCCGCCTCACGCACCAGGTGCGCAAAGGTTTCGGCACAGTGCGGCACGATGCTGGCGTGTTTGGCGATGACCGGGTTACCCGCCGCCAGGTTCGGCGCGAGCACACGCATCAGCTGATAGTAGGGGAAGTTCCACGGCTCAACGGCCATCAGCACGCCGATCGGGTGGTGCTCTACCCAGGCTTCTCCGAGTTCAGATTCGTATTTCACCGGAGCCAGGAACTGCTTCGCGTTGTCCGCATAGTAGCGGGCGATCTGCGCGCACAGCTTCACCTCGCTGCGGCTCTGTTCGATAAGCTTCCCCATCTCCTGGCTGGCGATTTTAGCCAGCTCCTCAGTACGCTCGTCGATCAGGTCGGCAAGCTTATGCAGCACCGGCAGGCGCTGGCTGATGTCGCCTTTCGCCCATTCTGAATGGTAGAGCGCGTCGGCCGCATTCAGCGCCGCCTCGATATCCGCATCAGTATGGGAAGGATACTCTTTGATGAGCTGGTTAGTGGCAGGATTTACTGTCTGATAAGCCATGTCGAATCTCCTTAATTTACCGCTTAGGGTATTAAGGGTAGTCACTCTGACTGGCTATGGACGTAAAGTTGGGTATATCCGGAAGGTTCTTAACGAGACGCTGTTGGGATCCACGCCGGGATGGTATAAAAAACGTTGCTCAATAAAGGATACCCTATGCCCGATACCCGCCTCGTTCGTCAGACGTTCAACCGCGTGCCCGGCCTCGAACTGCGCAGTACGTGGCAGAGCACGCAGGCATATAAGCGTCATAGCCATGCGCAAGTATCGATCGGTGCAATCATGGAGGGGAGTACGCGATGCGTGTGCGGTGGGCAGGAATATCTGCTCACGCCGGGCGACATCATTGTGATCCCCGCGCACGTCCCGCACAGCTGTAACCCGGTGGCCGGGCTGCCGCGCAGCTACCATATGCTCTACATCGACGCTGACCTTCCCCTCGGGCAGCAGGTCATTCCTGACGCACCGCTGTTTAAGCGCTATCTGGATACTGTTGAAAGCATGTCATCAACAGCCCTGAACGCATTGCTTTCCGCAATCCCATTGTGCGGTGAAGATAAGCGAAAGCTACGTCCCACCAGCCAGCTGCTGCAGCAGGCGATTCTGCAGGATCTTGCCGCTCCACCCACGCTGGACGCTCTGGCCCGGCGATTTTTCTTGCGTAAAGAGACGCTGATCCGCACCTTCAAGCAGGACACCGGGCTAACGCCGGGCAGCTTCCTCAACGTCTCGCGCGTGGAATATGCCAAAGCGCGCCTGCGTGCCGGAGATGAGATCGCCGACGTCGGCTACCAGAGCGGATTTGCCGATCAGAGCCATTTCCACAAAACCTTTGTGAGCTACACCGCAGCCACGCCCCGTCAGTACGCCACCGGCCGATCAATATCGGACAATAAATAGGTTCTCGAGCGCCGTAACCTGATCTCAGTTTTTATTCTGAGGTCGCTATGGAACTGTTATTCCCTTCCGCTTTTCTCGCCCTGGCGCTGGCGCATTTTGTTGCCCTGCTGAGCCCGGGACCCGATTTTTTCCTGCTGGTAGGCTACGCCGCACGCTACCGCCTGCGCGGCAGCGCCGGGCTGTGCATTGGGATAGCGGCGGGAAACGGGCTGTACATTTTGCTGGTGATTGCGGGATGGAGCGCGCTGCGCCAGTTTTCGTGGCTTTTTGCGCTTATCGAACTGTCCGGCGCGCTTTACCTCCTGTGGATTGGCTCGCACCTGGTGCGCAGCCGTCCGCAGCCCCTTACGCTAAATGAAACCCACCAGCGCTTTCCTTCGCTACGTAAGCAGATCCTGCTGGGGCTAGGCTCTGCGCTGCTAAACCCGAAGAATGCGCTGTTCTATCTGGCGCTGATGACGGCATTGCTGGGGCCGGACGTCACGCTGCTTCAGCAGGCGGTCAGTGGCGTCTGGATGGTGATGGTGGTGCTGGTCTGGGATTTGGTGCTGGTGTCGCTGATGGGATTGCCGACAGTTCAGCAGAAGGTCGGCCGGGTACTGTGGGTGATTGAGCGAGCGGCAGGCGTGGTGCTGATGGGATTTGGCGGGTGGGTGGTGTGGCAATTTTTGCACTTCCCCCCCACAACCCTCTATCCTTAACCCATGGAAAAAATAGCTGAACTCAAACGCGCCAAGCTGCTGGCGCTGTCGCTGCTGCTGGTTGCCGCCGCGGCGTTTATCACCACCCTGTTCCTGCCGCAGACCTTCTGGGTGCGCGGCGTGAAGGCCATTGCCGAGGCGGCGATGGTCGGCGCGCTGGCAGACTGGTTTGCCGTGGTTGCGCTGTTCCGCCGGGTGCCCATTCCGTTTATTTCGCGCCATACGGCGATCATCCCGCGCAATAAGGACCGAATTGGCGACAATCTCGGCCAGTTCGTGCAAGAGAAGTTTCTGGATACCCAGTCGCTGGTAGCGTTGATCCGCCGCTATGAACCTGCACAGATGATCGGTGCCTGGTTCAGCAAGCCTGAAAACGCCCAGCGCGTCGGGCTGCATCTGATGCAGGTGATAAGCGGTTTTCTCGAACTGACCGACGACGGGCGCATCCAGCGCCTGCTCAAACGCGCGGTGCATAAGGCCATCGACAAGGTCGACTTCACCGAAACCAGCGCCGTGATGCTGGAGAGCATGACTAAAAACAACCGTCACCAGGTGCTGCTGGACGCCATCATCAACCGCCTGATTACCCTGATTCAGCGGGAAAGCACGCGGGATTTTATTGCCGACCAGATTGTCCACTGGCTCAAGACCGAACACCCGCGCAAGGCGATGGTGCTGCCCACCGAGTGGCTCGGGGATCAGAGCGCGGAGATGGTCTCAAACGCGGTGAACGCGCTGCTGGATGATATTAGCCATGACCGCACCCATCAGATCCGCCAGGCGTTCGACCGCGCCGCGCTGAAGCTTATCGACAACCTGAAAAACGATCCGGAGATGGCGGCCAAAGCCGAGAACATTAAGCACTACCTGAAGAATGACGAGGCGTTTAACCGCTATCTGGGTGAGATGTGGGCCGACCTGCGCCAGTGGCTGAAGGCGGATATGCACAGCGAGGACTCCCGCGTGAGGCAGCGTATCGCCAACGCCGGCCAGTGGTTCGGTGAAACCCTGACGAATGACGCGAACCTTCAGGCCTCGCTGAACGAGCATCTGGAACAGGCCGCGCACCGCGTCGCGCCGGATTTTGCCGCGTTCCTGACCCGCCACATCAGCGACACGGTGAAAAGCTGGGACGCCAAAGACATGTCCCGCCAGATAGAGCTTAACATCGGTAAAGATCTGCAGTTCATTCGCGTCAACGGCACGCTGGTCGGCGGGACGATTGGCCTGATCCTGTTTTTACTCTCACAGCTCCCTACAGTGCTTGCGCATTATTCCGCTTTTGGCGGCGCGATGACGTAGCGCGTCGCCTCGAAGCGGTTGAGGATCAGGTGCACCAGGAAGACCATCGTCAGCGTTGCCACCAGCGCAACGGTGACGGAGGTGATGCGATACAGATCGCTGAACACCAGGTCGCTGTCCGGGTGCATGTTCTGGCCGAACATAATGCCGATGGTGGTAATACTGGCGAAACCCACGCCCGCCCCGACCTTCTCCATCACGTGAAGGCGCGCGCCAAACGCCAGCCCGAGGCCGATCAGCGGCATCATCAGCAGCATATGGCTGCTGTGGTCGTAGAGGACGAGCTGCACAATGAGTATGTAAATACAGCCCAGCACCACGCCCACCACGCGCCAGATGGAGCTCATCACCGAGCCGCGATAGTGCATAGGGAACAGGATCAAAATCCCCGCCATCAGCGCCGAGAGGGAGTCGCTCAAATCGCTAATCTGAAAAATGACGAAAATCATCGTCGCGACGGTGCCGGAGAGCAGCGACTCGTGGCGCACCCGGGCGTCGTCTTTTTCAATCAGCGGCGGCGGCTTGCGCGGCTCAACGTCCGGCAGCAGGTAGTTCATCAGCGCGCTCAGGCATACCGCCATCACGCTCGCTTCGATGTTGGAGAACAGCAGCGTGTGCCAGTTGGTGGTGGGATAGCTCATAAAGTTGAGCATCACGCTCTGGCAGACCACGCCCATCGATCCGAACAGGAACAGCGGCCCCTTGCTCATAAAGCGAAAGCGCATCACGTACAGGGCGAACACCACCAGCGTCATGATGACCGGCCATTGCGACAGATAGCCGATGATAAGCACCATTTCGACGCAGTTGAGCGAGGCGCTAAAGATAAACTGCTTCGCCACGTGTCGGTTAAACACCGGCACCAGCGACAGGAGCATGATCGGATAGACCACAAAAAACACGCCGTAGCTGGTGTTGTAGAAGCTGGAGATGCTGAGCGCGATCATCCCGGCAAAGACGATGCGCAGGGTCTGGCGAAAGTCGTTTGCCGTGTAGACGATATTGCCGTGCGGGGTAAAGACCCGCGCCAGGGTGCTGATAGACATCGAACTAATAAACATAGTGAAGCAGGCTCACCAGGTGGATCTGCATCCCTGAGAAGAAGCGCGCAAACGGCCCTTCGCTGTTGTAGAGCTGCACGGTGGCGCGCGCGCCGGTCGGCAGATGCTTCGGCAGCGCCTCGTCCAGCGCGACGTGAATGCGCATGCGCTGGGCGTCGCGCACCCAGCGGTTGGAGGTTTCCGGCTCGGAGAGTTGACCGTTAACCGCTTCCTGCCCGGCGAGGATCCCCGCGTCGCTGCTGGTCACGTGGGCGCGGAACACCCGGCCCGGGAAGGCGTCAAACACCACGGCGGCGTCGGTGCCCTGATGGGTATGGCGCAGGCTCTTCTCGCGGAAATCGGCCACGATATCGGTCTGGTTGTTCACCAGCGCCAGCGAGGCCGAGCCGGAAGTGGCGTAAAATCCCGGGCTCAGCTGCAGGTTACTCACCGTGCCGTCGGCTTCTGCGTAGACCTTCGTCCAGCCGAGGTTCAGCTCCGCCTCATCCAGCGCGTTACGGTATTTTTGCAGCGTTACGTTGCGGTGCTCGTCACGCTCGCCGCGCTGAATGCGCAGGTTATGGATGTTGGCCTGAAGTGAGCTAACGGACTGCTCGCTGCTTTGCCAGGTGGTGCGGACTTTATCCAGATCTGACTGGGAGACGTTCTGCAGCGTGCTCAGCTTCTGGTAGCGGTCGAAGGTGACTTTGTCGTTACGCGCCGTCAGCACGGCGGTTTTCAGGCTGGCCTGCGCGGAGGCGATCTGCGCGTCCAGCTGATCGTTGGAGAGACGAGCCTGCTCAAGCGCGATTTGCGCGGCTTCGACCTTATTGCGAAACGGCGTGTCGTCGAGCTCGAACAGCAGATCGCCTTTCTTCACCTGGCTGTTGTTGTGCACGTGGACGGCCGCCACGTATCCGGAAACGCGCGCGGACACCGGCGTCACCACGCGCATCACGGTGGAGTCCGGCGTCAGCGGGATCCAGATATCCGCGACGATAAAGTAGACAAACATCAGCAGGAAAGAGGCAATACTTACCCTTACCCAGCGGGCAAACTTTTGTTCAGGAGTCATTATTTTTCGGTCTTGTTATCTTCTTCGCGGATTGTCCGCAAATTGCAGGCGATTTGATTCAGCGTGGCGCTGAAAATGTCGATATGGTCCGGCGCGATGTTTTGCGATACGCGAGCCTGAAAGTTCTCAATAACCTGGGTGAGCGTTTCAAGAACGGTTTTACCCTCAGGCGTCAGCGTTAACAGCCGGATGCGCTTGTCATAAGGCGATACGATGCGCAGCAGGTAGCCCTGCTTTTCCAGCTGCGTCAGGGTGCGCATCAGCGGCGGCAGTTCGATACCCTGCACCTCCGCCAGTTCGCTCACCGAGACGTTATCCCCAAGCTGGTGAAGCTGCATCATCACCGTCCAGCTCGACTGGGTTAACCCGGTATCGAGAATGGCGTCGTCGATCACCGCGCGCCACTGACGCACGACCATCGCCATCCGCATGCCCATCGGCCTGCGGCAGAACAGATCTTCTTCACTCATGGGAGTCCTCTCGTATTACGCACTCAAGATAATAGTTATCAGGGTAAGTATCAAGAAACGAGAGGCGAAAGAGCAGGAATTGCGAAAACGATGTTCTCCCTTTCCTTGTGGGAGAGGGCATCAGCCCAAAGCGGAGTTTAGCGGCTAAAATGCCTCCTGACGGCACTTTTCCCCGAAGCCGTCACCACCACCTCTCTGTACCCCGCCACGCGCTGGATCCAGCCTTTACTTTCCAGAAAAGTGAGCAGCGCCGCACCCGCCTCGCCGCCAAGATGAAAGCGCCGCTCGCTCCAGTCCAGGCAGGCGCAGCAGGCCTTGCGACGGGTACTGGAATTTAACTGAACGCCGAGTTTCAGAAACCGCTCCCGGCCATACGGCGTGAGCGCTGAACCGTCAGCCTCAATCCACCCTTCCGCCTGCATAAAATCATAGATCTGCACCGCAACCGTTCCGGCAAGATGGTCGTAGCAGGTTCGCGCTTCGCGCATGGCCCTCGGCGCGCTGGTTTCCGGCGGCGTAATGCGGCTCCAGGAGAGCCCCATCATCTGCTCCACCAGCTCCGCAACGTCGTGCCCCGCCAGACGGTAGTAGCGGTGCCGCCCCTGAGACAGGCAGATAATCAGTTTTCCCTCCACCAGCCGGGCGAGATGCCCGCTGGCGGTCGACGGCGCGACGTCTGCGGCAGCGCTGAGTTCGGTGGCGGTCCACGCGCGCCCGTCCATCAGCGCGCAGAGCATTTTCACGCGCGACGGATCGGCCATTGCCGCCGCCACCGCCGCCATGGCCTGTTCCAGCGCCGCGCCGCTGTCAGGATTTAAGCTCGTCTTTAACATTGGTCGCCCAGGGTCTGGTGATCTCTGCGGCCAGCTTATCATTATCCGTCGGCAGAATGAGGTGAACGTCATACATCCTCGTGCCCGCCGGTTTCGGAACTGTACTCCCGCACCAGCTGCGCCACCCGAATACGGTAGAAAGAAAAAATCGACTCCCGCCCTTCGGCCTGCGCCGCCTGATGAAAAACGTTTTGCTTCCAGCGGCGGACGGCCTCTTCGTCCCGCCACCAGGAAAGCGACAGAATTTTGCCGTCGGTCGTCAGGCTCTGGAACCGTTCGATATCAATAAAGCCGTCGATGTCCGCCAGCAGAGGCTTGAGTTCGGCGGCGAGCTGCAGGTAGCGCGCCTGATGCGCGGGCGCGGCTTTCGCTTCGAAAATGACTGCAATCATGGGTGTCTCTCCGTTGTGGGATGAGAAGAGAATGCAGGATGGAAAAGCACAATGCTTCGGTAAGGAGCGAAGTGTTATGCCGGATGGCGCCGCGCTTATCCGGCCTACGGGCTCCTGTAGGCCCGGTAAGCGCAGCGCCACCGGGCAGGTTTTAGCCCAGAACCGACCGCGGCTCCATAAACGCCCGGATCCCCCACTCCCCCATCTCGCGCCCCACGCCGGAGTGCTTGAATCCGCCGAACGGCGCTTTTGGTTCATGGGCAAGCGTGTTTACCAGCACGCGGCCGGCAACAATCTGCTGCGCCACGCGGCGCGCGCGGTCCGCATCCTCGCCCAACACCATCGCGCTCAGGCCGTACTCGGTATCGTTGGCAATGGCAATTGCCTCCGCCTCGTCGCGATAGGGTATTACGCACAGCACCGGGCCGAAGATCTCTTCACGGGCAATCGCCATCCGGTTGTTCACGTCGGCAAACAGCGTCGGGCGCACAAACCAGCCGTCCCGCGTCCCGTCTGGTCGTCCTTCGCCGCCCGCCAGCAGGCGCGCCCCTTCTTCGATCCCTTTGCGGATATACCCCTGCACCCGCAGCCACTGCTTCTCGCTAACCATCGGGCCTATGTCCGTCACGCTGTCGCGCGGGTCGCCAGATTTTACCGCCGCAACGGCCTGCGCCAGCGCGGTTTCAATCTCCGCCTGACGCGCCTGCGGCACCAGAATGCGCGTTCCTGCCACGCACGCCTGCCCGCTGTTCATAAATCCGGCCTGAATCACCAATGGGATCGCCTGCGCGACATCCACGTCATCCAGCAGGATCGTTGGCGATTTCCCCCCCAGCTCCAGCGTCACGCGCTTAAAGCTCTCCGCCGCGTTGCGCAGGATCGCCCTGCCGGTATTCGTGGAGCCGGTAAACGAGATTTTTGCCACGTCCGGATGGCGGCTAATGGTTTCCCCCACCGTCTCGCCGCGCCCGGTGACGATGTTAAACACGCCCGCCGGCAGCGCGGCATCGCGCAGCGCTTCGGTGACAATCTGCGTTTGCAGGGCGCTCATTTCACTCGGCTTTATCACCGCCGTACAGCCGGCAGCCAGCGCGGCCGCCAGCTTGCCGCAGATAAACCCGGCGTCGCTGTTCCACGGCGTAATTAGCCCCGCTACGCCGAGCGGCGTCATCTGTACCATCGCTGCGCCTGCGGGGGTGACGAACTCAAACGCCTCCAGCGCCTCAATGGCCTGGGCAATCACCTCCGCCGGATAGCTTGCCATCCACGCCGAGCGCGAGGCGGGCGCGCCGTACTCCTCAATGACCGCTTCCAGCAGATCGTCGTGGCGGGCGGCCACGGCGGCATGCATACGCTTCAGGGCCGCGATACGCTCCTGCTTCGTGGTTCTCGACCACGCCGGAAACGCCGCTTTTGCCGCCGCAACGGCGCGCTCTGCGTCAACCTCATCCGCCAGACGAACCTGGCCGATGACCCGCGCCGTCGCCGGGTTGTACAAATCAAACCACTCGGTGCCGTGCGGGGTAACAAATTCGCCGTTAATAAAGATCTGTTCGATGGTGTGCATATAAACCTCCTCAGGCTGTGTGAGCACAGTCTGGCACGGCTTCTCCGTTGCGATAATCCACGCTATGCTGCAAGGGTTATTTCGATTTTCAGGATAATCTATGCATCGTTCAGGTCTGACAGAGCTGGAAGTGGTGATGGCGGTGGTGCGACGCGGCAGCTTTCGCGGCGCGGCGCAGGAGCTGGGCATGTCCGCCACGGCGGTAAGCAACGCCATCGCCGGGCTGGAGCGCCGCCTTGATGCCCGCCTCTTTAACCGCACCACCCGCAGCGTGGCGCTCACCGACGCCGGGCAGCGCTACGTGGCGCGCGTCGGTCCGGCCCTGCAGGAGATCCGCCTCGCCGGCGAGGAGATCCACAGCGACGCCGGGGATCTTACCGGCACGCTGCGCCTGAACGTGCCGAACCATATCGGCACCCTGTTTCTCGACCAGCTGCTGATCGACTTTATGATCCGCTACCCGAAGATGCGCGTGGAGACCGTCAGCGAAGCGCGAATAATCGACATCGTCGCGGAAGGCTTTGACGCGGGGATCCGCCTCGAAGAGTCCTTGCCCCAGGACACGATCGCCGTGCCGCTGACCGGCGAGATCCGCCAGCTGGTCACCGCTACGCCGGAGTATTTTGCACGTCACGGCATTCCGCAGATGCCGGAGGATCTGCTATCACATCAGGGTATCGGCATGCGCATGGCGCACGGTGGGATCTACCGCTGGGAGCTGGCGCGTCGGGGTGAGACGTACGCGCTTGCCGTGCCGCCGCGCTTTGCGACGTCCGATCTTTTTGCGTCAATTCGGGCCGTGAAGGCAGGACTCGGGGTCGGTTTTTTACCGGAACTCTATATTCAGGACGAGCTGAAAAGCGGGGAACTGGTGAGCGTATTAAACGACTGGGCGCAGCCCTTTGCCGGGCTGCGCCTGTATTACCCCGGCCATCGCCACGTTCCGCCCGGCCTGCGGGCGCTGGTGGCGATGATCCGCGAGCGCGGCATTATTCCAGGTTAGCCTTATTCAGCCCGTAAGCCACGTCCAGCGATCCCGGCTCCATGCGGGAGGTGATCCCCAGGCGGTTCCAGGCGTTGATCGCCACGATGGCGAAGTTCAGCTCTGAAATCTCGACGTCCGAGAAGTGCTCCGCCACGCTGCGGTACAGCGCGTCGCTCACCCCGTGAACCCCAATCTGCGTCAGCGCTTCGGTGAAGGCCAGCGCCGCTTTCTCGCGGGCGCTGAACAGCGGGGATTCGCGCCAGGCCGCCAGATGGTACAGGCGCAGCTCGCGCTCCCCGGCGATTTTGGCCTCTTTCGAGTGCATGTCCAGGCAGAAGGTACAGCCGTTAAGCTGTGAAACGCGAATGTCGATCAGGTGCTTCAGCGCCGGGTCGATGGAGGTTTTTGCCACCTCCATGCTCAGGGCGGACAGGGCGTTGGCAAGGACAGGTGTAGCCTTATGGTGGTTGACGCGGGTGCTCATTGTCTTTCCTCTTTTTTGTGCGGCATATGTCATGCGATGAGGTAAATTTACGCCGTTCATGACATAGTAAAAAGACACAAAAATCACAAAAGAAGGTAGGACATGAGGCTGGGCTATCACGAGATTTACTCGCGCTATCGGGACAATATTACGCGCGGCGTGCTGAAGCCCGGCGACAAGGTGCCCGCCATTCGCGTGCTGGCCGAGGAGCTGAAGGTGGCACGTAAAACCGTCGAAACGGCCTACGCCATCCTGACGGGCGAAGGGTATCTGGTGAGCCAGGGCGCGCGCGGCACGCGGGTCAACCCGGATTTACTGCTGCCGGATAAAAATCCCCCTGCGGAACAGCCCACCGGCACGCTTCCGGCATCGCTCATCAGCCAGCGCGAACGGGCGGGGTTTCTGCGCCCCGGCATTCCCTCGCTCGACAGCTTTCCCTATAAAAAATGGCTGCTCCTCGCAGGCCAGGCGACGCGCTCCATGCGCCAGGAGGAGATGCTCAACCCGCCGGTGCTGGGCTGGTACCCGCTGCGCGAGGCCATTGCCCGCTATCTGAATATTTCACGCGGTTTGTCCTGTACGCCGGAACAGGTGCTGATCACCAGCGGCTACAGCGGCAGCCTGCGGCTTATCCTCGACACGCTCGCCGGGCGCATCGACAAAGTGCTGTTTGAGGATCCGGGCTATTTTATGGGCCAGCAGCTCCTCAAGCGCATCGTGCCGCGGCTGCACGCCGTACCCGTCGATCGTTCCGGCATTGATACCGAATACCTGCTGCGTAACCATCGCGACGCGCGCTTTGCTATCGTCACGCCGTCGCACCAGAGCCCGCTGGCGGTCACGCTTTCTCTGCCGCGTAAGCAGCAGCTTCTCGACTGGGCCTCGCAGCACGAGGCGTGGATCGTTGAGGACGACTACGACGGCGAATTTCACTACACCCGAAAGGTGCTGCCGTCGCTAAAAAGCCTCGACCAGCACGACCGGGTGATTTTTATGGGCACCTTCAGCAAAACCATCATGCCCTCGCTGCGCATGGGGTATATCGTGATGCCCGCCAGCACCGTTGAGGCGTTTACCGACTGCGCGGACATCGTCGCCAGCGGCCAGCCGGTGCTGACGCAGAAGATCCTCACCGCCTTCCTCAACGAAGGCCATTTTTTCCGCCATCTCAAGAAAATGCGCGCGCTCTACCAGACCCGCCGCGACTGGATGATAGCCGCCCTGCGCGAGGTATACGGCGACCTGTTCTTTACCGAGCAAAACGACGGCGGGATGCATGTTGTGGCGTTTCTCACGAAGGGAAGCGGCGACCGGGAGATTGCCCGCTGCTGGCAGGCGGAGCAGCTTCAGGTGAACGCGCTATCCGAGTGGTATCGCGGCACGAGCAAACGCTACGGGCTGGTGATGGGCTATAACAACGTGCGGACGTATCAGGAGGCGGTGGATTTGCTGGAAAGACCGAAGCGGCAGACGCTTGCGCTGTTGAGCTGAACACCGCCGGGTGGCGGCTGCGCCTTACCCGGCCTACTCGATCCCGTAGGCCCGGTAAGCGAAGCGCCACCGGGCGATAAATGCCTCACACGTCATACCGCGACAGCCCGACGTCCTTGAGCTGCTCGTCGCTCATCTGGCTCAGAATGCGACGGGTACGGTTGATGCGATACCAGCTGCAGATCGTCTTCCCAATCCAGACAAACGCAACAAACGGACGTTTTGAACGATTTTCAAAGAATTCCATGATGCTCTCCTCGCTGTGCCGATGGAGCTATCATCGTGGAATTCAGGCCTTACAATACAGATGCAAAAACAACTTTTGTTTAACATACAGATCCGCTAAAACGGTATCTGCATGCCGTTTTTCGCGGCAATCTGTACTGGTTTGATTATCTGTATGGCAAAAACAAAGGATACAGCATGACGCGCTACCAACATCTGGCCAATCTTCTGGCAGAACGTATTCATCAAGGGCTGTATCGCAGCGGTGAACGTCTGCCGTCGGTGCGCGCGCTGAGCCAGGAGCACGGCGTGAGCATCAGCACCATACAGCAGGCCTATCAGATCCTCGAAAATCTCCAGTTGATCACCCCTCAGCCGCGCTCCGGCTATTTTGTCTCTCAGCGTAAGGCCCAGCCGCCCGTACCGGCCATGACGCGTCCGGTGCAGCGCCCGGTTGACGTCACCCAGTGGGACGAAGTGATGATGCTGCTGGACGCCCGCGCCGACAAAGAGATGATCTCCTTTGGCGGCGGCTCGCCGGACGTCAACCAGCCAAGCCTGAAGCCCCTGTGGCGCGAGATGAGCCGCATTGCGCAGCATAACCCGGCCGAGATGCTGAGCTATGACGTGCTCGACGGGCGCCTGGAGCTGCGCGAGCAGATCGCCCGCCTGATGCTGGACGGCGGCTCGACCGTAGCAGCGAACGAGATTGTGATCACCAACGGCTGCCACGGCGCCCTGTCGATTGCTCTGCTCTCGGTGTGCAAACCGGGGGATATCGTGGCGGTAGAGTCGCCGTCGTTTCACGGCACCATGCAGATGCTGCGCGGGTTCGACATTAAGGCCATTGAAATACCCACCGATCCAGAAACCGGGATCAGCATCGAAGCCCTGGAGCTGGCGCTGGAGCAGTGGCCGATTAAGGCGGTGATCCTGGTGCCGAACTGCAATAACCCGCTCGGGTTTATCATGCCGGAGGCGCGCAAGAAGCAGGTGCTGGCGCTGGCCCAGCGGCACGATATCGTCATTGTGGAGGATGATATTTACGGCGAACTGGCGGCGGAATATCCGCGTCCGCGCACCATTCACTCGATGGACATTGACGGGCGCGTGATCCTCTGCAGCTCGTTTACCAAAACCGTGGCGCCGGGCCTGCGCGTCGGCTGGATTGTGCCGGGGCGCTATTACGACCGGGTGATGCACATGAAGTATGCCGCGGGCGGATTTAACGTGCCGGGCACGCAGATGGCGGTGGCGGCGTTTGTGCGCGACGGCCATTACCATCGCCACGTGCGGCGCATGCGCCAGATTTATCAGCAGAATATGGAAACCTACACCTGCTGGGTGCGGCAGTATTTTCCGGCGGAAATTTGCGTCACGCGTCCGCAGGGCAGCTTCCTGCTGTGGATAGAGCTGCCGGAGAAGGTGGATATGGTGTGCGTCAGCAAGCAGCTGTGCCGGCTGAAGATCCAGGCGGCGGCCGGGTCGCTGTTTTCCGCCTCCGGTAAGTACCGCAACTGCCTGCGCATTAACGTGGCGCTGCCGCCGACGGAGAAGAACCGCGAAGCGCTGAGGAAGATGGGCGAGGCAATTGTGATTGCGATGGAGGAGTAGTGCGTTTTTTGCCCTCACCCCACCCCTCTCCCACAGGGAGAGGGAGGAAATCGTCAACGACTCAGAACTTCCACGAAACGCTGCCCACAATGCTGCGTTCCGCACCGAAGTAGCAGTAGGAGAGCGAGTTACACGCTGCCACGTAGCTCTTGTCCGTCAGGTTATTCACGTTCAGCTGCGCGCTTACGCCCGTGAGCCCCACCTTCGACAGGTCATACCCTACCACCATATCCACCAGCGTATACGACGGCAGCGTATGGGTGTTCTGGCGATCGCTGGCGATCCCGTTGACATAGCGCACGCCGGAGCCGACGGTCAGGCCGTCCAGCGGGCCGGTTTTGACGTCGTAGCTCAGCCAGGCGCTGGCCATGTTACGCGGGGCATAGACGGCGCGCTTGCCCTCTTCCTCCGGGCTGCTCTTCTTGTAGCGAATGTCCGTGTAGGTATACGCCGCCTGCATGCGCAGGCTGTCGGTCAGCTGGCCAATCGCCTCCAGCTCAACGCCCTCGGACTCGATTTCACCGATGGAGCGGTACGGATCGGTCGGCTCCTCCTTGGTGGCGATGTTCTTCTGGTTGATGCGGAACACCGAGGCGCTGAACTGGCTGTTCATTCCTTCCGGCTCATACTTCACGCCCGCTTCCCACTGCTTGCCCTTCATCGGATCCAGAATATTGCCCTTCTCGTCGGCAAAGCTGGTCGGCGTAAAGGCGGTGGAGTAGCTGACGTACGGCGCGACGCCGTTATCAAACAGGTACAGCAGCGCCGCGCGGCTGCTGAAGTTGTTCTTATCCAGATCGCTGCGGGTGTGGTTGAAGTTGTCGACGTTCGACACGCTCACCTGGTCGTAACGGCCACCGAGCGTCAGGCGCCAGCGGTCGATGGACATCTGATCCTGCAGGTAGTAGCCGGTCTGGCGCAGCTTGTGTTTTTCCCTGCTGTACTGGGTGATGTAGTCCGGCTTCGCGCCGTACACCGGGTGGAAGGCGTCGATCGGCGGGAAGCCGCCGTAGTAGCCGGTCACGTTGTTGGTACGATCCTGGTAATCCATGCCGATCAGCACGCGGTGATTCACCGGCCCGGTGTCAAAGCTGCCGTCGACCTGGTTATCCAGGGTAATGGCGTTCATCTTCTCGTCGGAGCCGGAATAGCCGCGGTTCAGCTCGGTGTCGTTCAGCCAGCCTGCGGCATACACCTGGTTCAGCTCCACTTTGGTGTGCAGGTAGCGCAGCTTCTGGCGCACGGACCAGCCGCTGTCAAACATGTGCTCAACGTTATAGCCGACCATGTTTTCCCGACGATCGTACTTGTCGTAATCGTCCTCGCCTTCGAAGAAGGTGTTGGAGATTTTCTTACCGCTGTGCGGTACGACGGTGCCGTCATACGGCAGGCCGGAGTGGCTGCCGCCTTCCGGATCGCGGTGCAGGTAGGCCATCAGATCCAGACGGGTATTGTCGGTGATGCGCCAGGTCAGGCTCGGCATCAGCGCGTAGCGTTCTTCCTTCAGCGGGTCGAACTGGGAGTCGGCGTAGCGGGTCATCCCGCTGAGGCGCACCGCCACGCGGTCGTTATCATCAACCGGGCCGGTGACGTCGAACATCGCCCCGCGCTGGTTATTGTTCCCGGCGAAGAGCTTGATCTCCCCACCGGGATCGAACGACGGCCTGCGGGAGGTGAGCGCCACGATCCCGCCCGGCGACGAGCGGCCGTAGAGCACGGAGGCCGGGCCGCGCACGACTTCGATGCTGTCCAGGAACCACGGGTCAACCACCAGCGAACTGTGGGAGTTGGTGTCGCCCATCATCTTCAGGCCGTCGAGATAGACGTTGTCCAGGCTGCCGTCCGAGAAGCCGCGCAGCACCATGTAGTCAAAGCGGTTTGATGCGCCAATCTGGTTGCTGTACACCCCCGGCGTGTAGCTCACGGCCTGACGCACGCTGGTTGCCCCCTGCTCTTCGAACTGCTCGCGGGTGACGATAGAAACGGACTGTGGCGTTTCAATATCCGGCGTTTCAAGCTTGGTGGCGGCAGACTGCATCTGCGAGGTTACCACCACGGTGTCAGTTTTTTGGGCATCCTGCGCCAGTAATGGAAAAGCGACGCTACCGGTAACCCATCCCACCAGCAGTGCCAGACGCGATTTAGCAAACATAACTCTCTCCAGAGATATTTCTTATTGTTAATAAGAATTATTACCTTTTTGAGAGTGCAAACGGCTATGCGCGCTGCCAGGTTATGTATGCGCGACGCTAAACCGCACGGGATGCGTTCGCGCGAAAGGAGAAATTACGTTAGCGGGGTTTGCGCACGTCGCCCGGCGAAATCCCGTAATGACGGCGAAACGCGGTGGCGAAGTTGGTGGCATGCTGATAGCCACACATCCACGCCGCCTGCTGCACGCTGTGGCCTTCCAGCAGATAGCGGCGCGCCAGCGCAAGGCGGCAGTCGCGCAGGTAGTCGAAAAGCGTGCAGCCGTAGCGCTGACGGAACTTGCTGCGCAGGCTGCTCGGGCTCATGGCCGCAAGAGCCGCCAGCTGCGCGAGTGTATGATCCTGCTCAGGAGACTGTTCGAGCAGGCTCCGCACGCGCTCCAGACGCGCATGCTCAGGCCGGCGCGGGCAAGGCTGCTGGCGCTGGTTCAGGCCGTGGCCGAGCAGCTGATACATCAGCCCCTCCAGCAGCAGCCTGCGCGAGAGCGCGCTTCCGCCGTGCTGCTGCGCATGCTGAATACCTGACATAACACACTCGGGAACGTGCCAGACAAACGTGGGGGCATTCAGGCTTTGCCATTCAAGAAGCAGCGACTCAAGCAGGGCTTCACGTCCGGCATTGTGCGGGTACACGCCAAAAGAGAGCGTTTTCAGGGTGCTGTCGGCATCGTGACGCGCGCTCATCACCTGATCTTCACTCAGACGTGAGCTGAACGCCATGCCGGGGCGGACGGGATAGTCGATGCCATTGAGCGTGAGCGTCACGCACCCTTCCAGCACCACCAGCATATAGAGCGGGCTGCTGTGGCGAGAGGTGGTTTCATAGGGCTGTAAAACACGCACGTCGGAATGGGTCAGCGAAATGCCGGACGAAAGCGTCATCTCTTCCACGTTGCCCTGCAGCACGGGGCTTCCGCTGGCCTGGGCGTCTTTTAACTGTGGGAAACGGTAGTCGATGCCGTAGCGCTCGCCGAATATCTGAAAATCCTCAACAAAAAATATGCGTTTCGCTGATGTATTTTCGCTCTGGAGCATAATTCGGTGCCTGCGTCGGGGAAAGGACAGGCAAAACAGTACCATTCATTTGCAATGGCAGCAATCACCGGGCACAGACGATATTACGCTCCGGACGAAGCCGGAGCGAAGGTATATATTTCTGTACCAGAAATATATTTATGCTTCCTGCCACTCAGCAAAAATCTCTTTATGGTTTTTGGTCAGGACAACTTTATTATCCTCGACCTTATCGACCCAGCCGAGAGGAATAAAGTGGTGCTTCCCGCCCGATTCTGGATCGCTTTTCGCAAGCTTGATACGCTCGCCGTCCAGATGGTCCACAACCCCTACGTGCGTTCCGCAGCTGGCGACAACCTGAGTGTGATCCTTAATTTCGCTCTTATTTACCATAATCATTCTCCAGTTTCGGTTATTGGCCTGTTGCACGACATTAACTGTAGCGCATAAATTTAGGCTTAAAACGCTTATTAGCATTTTGAAACATCATTGACAGATACGGATATTATGTCTATTTAGCGCGGGAGTTGAAAAATAAGAATTAGATGAATTATTACCGGCTGGTTATTTCTCTTTCATAATTAAATTATCGCAACCAACGAGGAGGTATTTATGACGATTCACAATAATCGGACAGAAATTTCACTGGCTCTTGGTGAAGCGGTTTTAGACATCGTGCAAAAAGGCCATGAGGTATCGCGGGAAAATCTCGCCCAGGCGATGAAAATCAAAGCGGAGAAAGAGCGCGACGATGAGCGGCTTCTGAACTACTGGAAGGCCTGTAATATGCTGGTCTGAACGCGGCGGCGTTTAGCCTGGCTAAACGCCGCCTGCTGTTACTCGTCGAAGAACCAGTAGCCCTGGTTAATCAATCCGGTTAGCTCTTTAATAAACGCCGGGTTATTCAGCGCCTCGCCCAGCTCAGCCTGGCCCAGTTGGATGTAGCGGCACAGCGCATCAGCCGCGTTAGCATCCACGGTTTCCAGCTGTTCGCTGTTGATGAAGAAGCTGCCGTTGATGTTCAGCACGCGCAGCCCGCTGAGACGGGAAAGCGTTTCGCCCCCCTGCAGCGCGTCCAGCACCTCTTCAGGCGCGTACGGCGGCTCGGCGGTGGCGATATCCAGCTCATGGCGCGGCGTAGAGACGAAGCTTCCAAACCATTTCGTGAAATCCTCTGGCTTGGCGATCATGTCGATCATCATCTGACGGATGCGATCGAGCTCGTACTGCTCGACGCGGCCAGGATGTTCACGGCAGGTCAGGTCCGGATCGCTGTAGTGCTCGCCGCCCAGATCGTTTTCCAGGGCGTAGTCGGCGAAGCTGCTGATCAGGTCGCGACCGTTCGGCCCGCGGAAGCCCACGGAGTAGTTCAGCGCGGTTTCATGGGTAAAGCCGTCGTGCGGGAATCCTGGCGGAATATAGAGGATATCGCCCGGGGCCAGATCTTCGTCGATGATAGGTTCAAACGGATCAACGTGCAGCAGGGCCGGATGCGGGCAGAACTGGCGCATCGGCAGCTTGTCACCCACGCGCCAGCGGCGGCTTCCCATCCCCTGAATGATAAACACGTCGTACTGGTCGATATGCGGGCCCACGCCGCCGCCGGGGACGGAGAAGGAGATCATCAGATCGTCCAGACGCCAGTCCGGCAGGACGCGGAACGGACGCACCAGCTCAGCCGCCGGCATATGCCAGTGGTTTACCGCCTGCGCCAGCAGCGACCAGCCGGTTTCGCCCAGATTGTCGAAGTGCTCAAACGGACCATTGCTGGCCTGCCATTTTCCGTTGGTCTGGCTCACCAGACGGCTATCGACTTCCGGCTCCATTGCCAGACCCGCCAGCTCGTCCGGGGTAATCGGATCGACAAAATTCGGGAAAGCATTTTTCAGCACAACGGGTTTTTTTTGCCAGTATTTTTCGAGAAATTCCGGCCAGTTCAGGTTCAGTTGATACGCCATGGTAAGCACCAGTGAGAGGAGAGACAGGCGCGATTATAGAAGAGACGGTACGGAGGGAACTTGTCATGGGTCAATCGAGCGCGTGTAGGTCGGGTAAGGCGAAGCCGCCCCCCGACACAAACACGCCGCTAAAACTTAATCCAGCTTCAGCTCGTCATAGTGGGTAATCAGCTTGCCCACGATGCCGTAGTCCAGCGCTTCTGCCGGAGACATCCAGAAGTTGCGATCGGTGTCTTTTTTCACTTTTTCCAGCGGCTGGCCGGTAGCGTCAGCAATCAGCTTGTTCACGCGATCCAGCATGCGGATGATCTCACGCGCTTCGATTTCGATATCCGTTGCCTGACCGCGCACGCCGCCCAGCGGCTGGTGGATCATAAAGCGGGTATTCGGCAGGGAGTAGCGGTGCTCTTTTTTCGCCGCCAGGAAAATGGTGATCCCGGCGCTGGCCACCCAGCCGGTGCCGATCACGTGCACTTCCGGGCGAATAAACTTGATGAAGTCGTGGATGGTGTCACCCGCTTCCACGTGGCCGCCCTGGCTGTTGATGTAGAGCTTGATCGGATCGTTGCTCACGCTCTGCAGCAGGATCATCTGGGTGATAACCTTCTGCGCCAGCTCCTGGTTGATCTCACCGGAGATCACAATCGAACGGGACTCCAGCAGTTTTTGCTGCAGAGCGCCCGCGCCGGTTGTCCCTTCAGCTTTCTCTTTGTCATCACTGCTTTTCAGTGTGTAGTGCATTGTTGTTTCCTCAGCATTTAGCGCTCAAAACCAGAGTGTAGCCTGTTTTACCTGTCAAAGTCCTCACGCGCGCACAATGCGAACATCCAGTGCGGCAAAGGTATCGATAAGGTCCCTCTCCATAGTCTCATCCACCACCAGCACGTCAACGTCGCGGCTCTTTGCCACCACGTAGCGCGCCACGCCGGGGAGCTTCTCCGGGGTCAGCGCGACAATGCTCTCGCTACTCTGGGCAATGACCGCTTTTTTGAACTCGCAGTCGGCATAATCAAAGCCGGTCAGCCCCGTCTCAGGATCCATCGCGCAGCCGCCGATAAACGCCTGATCGAAGATAATCCCCTGGATCTGGCTCACCGCCGTCGCGCCAGTCGCCCCGCCGGATGCCCGCTGGATCTGTCCGCCGATCATAATCACCTCGCACAGCGGATGGTGCAGCAGCGCCGCCGCAATGACCGGCGAATTGGTCACCACCGTGATGCTTAACTCCGCAGGCAACGCTTTCGCCAGCGCCAGATTCGTCGTGCCGGTATCGATAAAAATGCAGCCGCCAGCGCTAACGAGCGTTGCCGCTTTCTGCGCGATTGTGTCTTTTGTTGCACTGTTCGTCCGCTCGCGGCTGACAAAGCTTGCCGCCTCCGGCAGCTGAAGCACCGCCCCGCCGTAGACCTTTTTACAGATGCCCTCTTTGCTCAGCTCATGTAAATCACGGCGTATGGTGTGCTCTGAAACCCCCATCTGGATCGCCAGCTCTGCGCAAACCACTCTTCCACTTTCGGTCAGGATCTGACGGATCCGAGCTTGTCGTTGATCCGGGAAAGCAGCATAATCGAGCATGAAAAATCCTTTAAATAAACCTAATCGCGTATCAGTACGCATAATGTTGCACAACCACGCAGGACAAACAACGAGGGTTATGATGAATATTGCACACGTCGCGCTTTGGACGCGCAGCCTGGACGCCCAGGTCAGGTTCTGGGAAACGATTTTTGGCGGGCGGAGCAACGAGCGCTACCTCAGTAAAAACCGCCAGGGATTTGCCTCGCATTTCATTACGCTGGACAACGGGCCGACCATTGAGCTGATGACCGTCCCCGACCTGCCCGACGCTCCCGCTTACCCAGAGTTTATCGGCTGGGCGCATATCGCCATTGATGTTGGCAGTAAAGCAAAGGTAGACAGCATGGCGGAGCAGGCACGCTCGGGCGGTACGTTGCTCAGCGCCCCGCGCATGACGGGAGACGGGTTTTATGAAGCCGTGATTGCCGATCCGGACGGAAACCGGATCGAGCTTGTGGGTGAGTCTACCGGTTAAGCGTTCGTCACCGTTCTGTGCGGCGCAGGAAGGGAACCGCCCTCAATATTTATCACACATTTTGGGGGCTGGAAATTAAGGCTTATCACGTCTTATGATGCCCCTTTACAAAAGGGGGCGTCAGGATGAAGGCCGATTTTTTAAAAATCATTAACCGTAAATTTTTCATTGCCATTATAACCTCGTCCACCTTCGTGACAGGGTGTACCTTTAGCGTTATATGGTTCTATCTCGCTAACATTGACCGGCTGGATATTCTTTATGATGCGCTGAGCGTGACGAGCGCCATCGGCATCATATTTGGTTTCACTCTGCTTTCCCTGTTCGGCTTCAGTATCGTTATATTTATTTCGTCTTTCTTACTGTATTTAATCTACTTATCGAATGAACAATCGCTTAAGCATTATGAAGGCTTACCCTCACGTCTCGCAAATGTGAGTCTGGTAAACAGCATCATGATTTGCATCGTGTTTATCTCCAGCATGAGTCTTTATTATTTTCGCAACTGGAATGGACTTGCCGTTACAGTAACGGCGATCGGTTTGCTTCTGTTGACAACCTGGAGTATGTCGAGATGGCAGATTTTCACCCGTGCGTATGTTGAAATTGATAATACGCTGGAAAAGAGGTACCTCGAAACATGGCCGATTAAGTTCGGCTTACCTGCTCTATTGCTCATTCCTGCGTGTGTTCAGGTCCTCCCGCTTCTGTTCGTGACCAGCCAGCTTGATTTTAACAGTGAAACGAGCATGCTCGCACAGTTAGCCATTTTTACCGGGCTGTCGGTGGTCCTGGCCGTGGTCGGCATTTTCCCGGGGATGATCCTCGTAAGTGAACAGAAAAACATCATCCAGATGATAACGACAATAGTGATCGTCATTCCGGCCCTGGTGTTCCTGATGACGATTTTCTTTAGACCCACGCCGAACTTGCTTATCAACATGACCCTCAATCTTTCTGGCATCAGTGACTGGCGGACTCACCAGTATTACATCGAGACGCAGACGCATCCCCACGCCATGTTTGACGGAGCAACGTGGAACACCCGTTACTATAAAGAAATCCCGTCACGATTTTTTATCACTGGGGTAAATATCTTTGCACTGGGTAATATACAGCTCATATGCCCTGGCGAGATTAACGCCGCGAGAGCGGCAAGCCTGAAAACAACGGCGGATGATTTCGAGGCTTACGATCTCCGCAGTAAAGCGCTGAAGCGCACAGCCATGAAATGTATTCCATTCAAAAAAGAGCAGATCCACCAATGGGATTCACCGATTTCCGACCCTGTATTTTATCAAAAAGTAAAATCGACAGGCAGTAACAGCATTCTGGATCTCCTCAAGGAGATTAAACCGCCGCACGCATCGTAATGTCAGAGGCCAGACACCTGCCCGGCAGGTGTCTGGCAGCGCTAATTTACCGGCACAGGACGAACGCTACGCTCTTCGCTATCCCGCGCCCCTTCCCTACTCAACCTGCGCTCCGCCAGCAGCCGACAAATCTCCGCATGCTTCTCCTCGGTAAAGGTAAAGCGCGACATAAAGCCCATGCGGATCAGCGACCCAATCGCCGGCAGCAGGCAAATCCCGAAGAACAGCCCCGCCAGCACGCCTTCGCTCTGGCTCTGCGCCTGCGGCACGTAGCCGATCGTCGTCAGGAACACGCCGATTAGCCCGCCGCCTACCGCCACCGACATCTTGCCGGTAAAGGTCTGCCCGGAGAAGGTGATCGCCGCGCAGCGCTTGTGGGTGTGGTACTCCGCGTACTCGATGGTGTCGGCAATCATTGACGAGGTAAGGATGTTGGTCATCATCACGAACAGCGTGCTCAGGCCGAGCAGAATGAACAGCATCGTCACCTGCTGATACCCGACAAACCACATCACCACGCGCACCGCTACGTCCAGCCCGCAGAGGATCATAAACAGCTTCCGCTTCTGCATCCGGCGCGTCAGCATCGGGGCGACCAGGCACAGCACCGCCGCTACGATCCCCATCACGCCAATCGCCATCTGCAGGCTGCCGTCACCCATGTTGTAGATAAAGAAGTAGATATAAATTCCGTTGGCGACGTTGTGGAACACGCAGAAGAAGAACGACAGCAGGACGATAAACAGCGGCTTGTTCTGGCGCAGGTTGTGGAAGGTGTCGCGCATCGTCACCTTCTCAGGGCTCGGCGGCACGCGCTCTTTGATCTGCATAAAGCCGTTTAGCATCAGCGGCAGGCCCACCAGCATCATCACCAGCGCCGCCATAAAGTAGCCTTTGTCATTGCTGTGCTGGGCAAAAAACGCCGCCAGCTTCGGGAAGAAGATGTTGGCGCAGGCAATCCCGGCGTTCACACCGAGCATCGCCGCCGTCACCGCGCGGGTGCGCTGGCCGGAGTCGTTGGTCATCACCGACGACATCGACCAGAACGGGATATCGGAGATGGCGTACAGCGTCCCCCACAGGATGTACGTCACCCCGGCGTAGAGGATTTTGGTGGTCATGTCCGCTTCGATTTTATAAAACGCCAGCAGGGTAACGCCGGTGATCAGCAGCGGGGCAATCAGTAAAAAGTGGCGAAACTTGCCGAACCGGCTGTTAATGGTGTCCATAATGCTGGCAAACAGCGGGTCGTGAACCGCGTCCCACGCGCGGGCAATCAGGAAGATGGTGCTCGCTGCCAGCGCCGAGATCCCCAGCACGTCGGTGTAAAAATAGTTAATAAACGAACCCACTAAACCAAAGCTAAAACACTGACCTAAACCATAGCCAAAATAAGACCACAACTCGCGAGACGGTATTTTCATTGTCATTGCCATAGTGCGTACCTGGTTGCCCGACGGCTCACCGCCGGGTCGTTATTATTAGCCCTGGACGTTCGGAGCGATCTTACGAAGCTTCTGCAGCAGCGCGATTTCAGCGCGCGAGAACGGGATGCCATTCTCCTCGAACACGTCGTGGAACCAGAGGCGGCAGTAGTCCGTGGACTCCTTCATAACCACCGGCCACGGCAGCCAGGTCTGGGTTTTACCGCGCACCAGCCCCCACTGATACGGCGCGACCTTCGCCATGTACATCAGCGGCAGCTGCTCTTCGATGGTGCCGCCCACGTGGCGCGCCAGCCATTCGGTGCAGAAGATCGGGCGTCCGAGCGCCTGCAGCTGCTGGATAATCGCCGTCATCCGCCCGGTATTGGTGTAGGCGTGATAGCTCACCACGTCCGACAGCGCCAGCGCGGTCTGGTCCAGCGGGTGCTGATAAAACGTTTCGCCCTCCTCTTCCGCGGGCAGGCGCCACGCGCAGACGGTGAGCGGCTGGGTCGGGTCCTCTTCACGCGCCCAGCGGAACGCCAGCTTCATCAGCTCGTGGGCGCAGGTCTCCAGCTTCTCGTCGTACAGCACCTCTTCCGTGCCGGTCGCGAAAATGCCGCGGTTGCCAGGCTCGTTGTAGAGATCCCACAGCAGGACGCGCCTGTCCTCGCGGAACTGGCGCACAACGTCGCGGATATAGCGTTCAATGTCTGCCCAGCAGTCGGGATCGCACACCTTGTCGCGCCCCGGGCTCGCCGCCGCCTGGCTGTTGTGCTTGCCGGGCACGGGCGGCTTTTGCGGGCCGAGGTACGGCTCGTCGCCGGAGAAGCCGCAGTCGTCCATCAGGGTCAGCATGGTGCTGAATCCGCGACCGTCGGCGATAGTCAGAAACCGATCGATGCGCGCCATCAGCCCGTCGCGGTCATGCTCCCAGACGATAAACGGCAGGTTGATGCGCAGGGTGTTGTAGCCCGCGTCCGCCGCCCAGCCCAGCTCGCGCTCGATGGTTGCGGCATCGAAGGTCTCTTCCTGCCAGATATCGGTCCAGTTCACCGCCGTCGACGGCAGATAGTTAAACCCGCACAGCCAGCCTTTTTGCTCATACCACGCCTGCGCCTGCGCCCTGCTCCACTGCTCTTTCATTCCGCGTCCTCTTACTGATAATGTTTAGCTAATAAATATTAGCTAGGGGATAAATGCGCAAATCACGGCGCGAAGAAAAGCGACGGCCCTCACAAAGATCGCGCTTCGATGAATGAGAAACGTGATCGACGGCGCTAAAGCGTGCGGTTAGGGTATGATGCGAATTCGCGAAAGGGAGAGGACGGATGAAGCGAAAAACGAAAGTGACGATGAACGATATTGCTCGGGCGGCGGGCGTGTCGCAGGCGACGGTATCGCTGGTGCTTAACCAGTCCCGCAACATCAAGCTCAGCGACGACACCCGCCAGCGGGTGATTAACATCGCTACCGAGCTCGGCTACGACCGCCTCCCCGCCGTTCACGCTCCGCGCAACCAGGAGGAGATCGCCCTGCTGGTGAGCTCCCTGCAGAGCTTCGATCCGTTTATCGACGCCATCAGCCAGGCGCGGGAAGCGGCGTGGCGCAACGAGACCCTGCTCACCGTCTACGACTACGGCGACGACGTGGAGCTGGCCCTGAACATCATCCGCCAGTTGGACAAGCGCAACTGCATCGGGATTATCCTCGCCTCGCCGGTCACGAACGTCGTCGACATGACGGCGTTTCAGGACTGCACCCGCATTCCGCTGGTGCTGCTCAACCAGCGCGACCCAGGCTCACCGCTGCTGCCGTCGTTTATCCCGGACGACTACGCCAACGCCTTTCAGGTCACCAGACACCTCATCGCCTGCGGGGCCACGCGCATTGCCCACATCACCGGCGAGAGCTGGATGGAGGCCACGCGCCAGCGTCTGGCGGGCTACCGGGCGGCGCTGCAGCAGGGCGGACTCGCGTGCGACGACGGCCTGGTGCGGCAGACCAACTGGCAGTTCAGCGAGTCCTTTACCGCCACCACCTCCCTGCTGGCGCTGGCCGAGCGCCCGGACGCCATCTTCTGCGCCAGCGACTGGCTGGCGATTGGCTGCTATCAGGCGCTGGCAGTGAACGGCGTGCGCATTCCGCAGGACATGCTGCTGGCGGGCTACGACGACCAGAAGATTTCCGAGCAGCTCACCCCGCCGCTGACCAGTATCCAACTGCCCTACAGCGAGCTGGGCCGGCTGGCTGTGGAGTACCTGTGCAATCAGGAAGATGCCGCCACGCACGTGACGCTGGCGGGCAGGCTGAAGGTGCGCGCCTCAAGCCTCGTCTGAGGTAAACACCATGCCCGCATAGGGCTTCTCGCGACACGCCGCCAGCCGCGCGGCGAGGCTGCCCACGTGTAGCTCCAGCTTGTGCCCGTCCGGGTCGAGAAAATAGAACGACGCCCCCTCGCTTTTATTCTGCTTCCAGACGGTGACGCCCGCCTGCTTAAGCTTTTGCGAGAAGGGTTCAAAATCCTCCTCCGCCACGGTAAACGCGTAGTGGGTGTAGTCGCTCTCCTGCGGCGGCACGTACTGGCGCGACTCGTCGTACGACAGGCAGACCCACAGATCGCCGCAGGTGAGATAGGCCCCGGTATTCCAGCGGGCGTGCAGCGCAAGCCCCAGCAGCTCGTGCCAGAAGGTGACGCTTTTTTGCAGGTCGCTGACCGCGAGGGTCAGATGGTTGAGTGATTGCAGCATGACGTGCCCTTTTGTTTTTCGTGCCGGACGTGGTACGGTAAAGAGATGAACATAAACCACGCCGTGCTCACCGTAAACCGCTGGTGGCTGCCTTCTTAAAGGCGGCACGGAGTAGTTTTCCCCATTTTCAGATAGCCGCCGAAAGGCGGCTTTCTCACATCTAAGACCCCTTTCGGCAACTGCACATTAAGGAGTCTTTATGAACACGCAAACCATCCTCACCGGCGACCGCCCAACCGGCCCGCTGCACCTCGGCCACTTCGTCGGATCGCTGCGCCAGCGCGTGGCGCTGCAGCAGACGCACAGCCAGTTTGTGCTGATTGCCGACCTGCAGGGGTTGACCGACAACGGCAGCAACCCGCAAAAAATTCGCGACAACATCCCCGAAGTGCTGGCCGACTACCTCGCCGCCGGCATCGACCCGAACCTGACCACGATCTGCCTGCAGTCCGCCCTGCCCGCCCTCGCCGAGCTGACGATGCTGTATATGAACATCGTCACCGTCGCCCGCGTGGAGCGTAACCCGACGGTGAAAAACGAGATTGCGCAGAAGGGTTTCGCCCGCTCGCTGCCGGTCGGGTTTATGGCCTACCCCATCAGCCAGGCGGCGGACATCACCGCGTTTAAGGCCGAGTGCGTGCCCGTCGGCGACGACCAGCTGCCGATGATTGAGCAGACCAACGAGATTGTGCACAAGATGAACAGCCTGCTGCCCGCCCCGGTGCTGCACCACTGTAAGGCGATGCTGAGCGACACCAGCCGCCTGCCCGGCATCGACGGCAGCGCCAAGATGTCGAAATCGCTGGGCAACACGCTGCACCTCTCGGCTAGCGAAGAGACGATTCACCGTGCGGTGAGCGCGATGTACACCGACCCTAATCACCTGGAGGTGAGCGACCCGGGGCAGATTGAGGGGAACGTGGTGTTTACGTACCTCGACGCGTTTCATCCGGACAAGGAGAAAGTGGCGGCGATGAAGGCGCACTATCAGGCGGGCGGGCTGGGTGACCGTGTGTGCAAGAACGAGCTGGAGGCGTGTTTGCAGGAGCTGATTGCGCCGATGCGGGAGCGGAGGGCGATGTATATGCGTGACAGGGGCGAGTTGATGGCGATGCTGAAGCGCGGGACTGAACGGGCGCAGGGGGTGACGCAGGCGACGTTGAGGGAGGTGAAGGTTGGGCTGGGGGTGCCGGTGTTTAGTTAAAGTAGGTTTAGCGGTGGAGTGCGTGGGATGGGCATGAAACCGCTGATTATCTCATTAAAGATGAAATTGATACCTCTAACAATTCTTAATTCCTTATTTAGATAAGATAAATTGCTTCAATTACATTAATATTACATTGATAAATCCTTTATTGCGTATTTAAAGGTTTATTATGGCTGATGTAGAAGATATAGCCCGGAGATTATGCAACATTATCGTTTCTCCTGATATCGTTACTGGGCTTATAAATGGAGGGCTATCTGTACCGCTAGATTATGGATATCTGATTTATGGTATCTTTGACACGGATACCCGGTATGCTCGTGAAACTCAACGTATACGAATGATTACTGCCATAAAAAATGACATTTTGAATTACGAGAACATTATCAACGCTGTCAAAGTTATACTTAAAGAATTCAACAGATTTTTAACAGAGGCGGAGCAGGATAAAATATACAGATCTGTAATGGCTTCAATTGCAGGTAGAATATCAACCAATTTTATTGCATCCACTATCGCTAAACATGTTATTGAAAGAACATCTTTTACGTTTGTTGTTTTTAAAGGGAAAGGTAACCCAATCACAGCACTGAGCACACTTCTTTTATTTGGGGGAATGGCTGAACGATCAATTAGGACATCTGACAGACTCAAAGCAGAAGCCCCAGAAGTATATCAACTTCTGAGTCCCAGAGACTATGACCTACTTTATTTTCTGTTCGCTGATGCCGTCCAGCCTTTCGTAGATGCTATCCATGCAGGTTATTCAGAAGGAAAACCTGTATTTAATCAGATCATGAAGAAAGTTAATGAAAAAATAACTACACGCACTACGGCAGGCGCGTATGAGTAAGTTTATCATCCCAATTATAAACCTGCTTCTTTGCTCATACTTAGTATTCGCCTATATACTTTGCTGGGTTGAATTCGAAACCTGGCATGATAAAACAATCGCTTTTTGCATCATTACCCTAAGCGCTTACATTATTTCATTAGTAATGAATAAATTCCTGCCAGGGAAGATACATATTTTTGGCGGGATCCTGGATGTGTTATCCGGTCCCTTACTGATCATCGGTGCATTTGCTTGTATAGCAGTCCTTGAACCATGGCCGCTGAAAATTATTGGCTTGTTCATATGGGTCGTGGCGATGTTGCACCTACCTTCTTTTGTCAATATAGATGAGGAATAATCATGTCAAATCCAGCATATCTTTGGTTAACCGATGCTAATGGCTCACCCGTCGTAGGAGGTTCCATGGTGTCCGGTCGGTTAGGCGCTATTGAATTAAAGGCGGTCGCTCATCACCTCACCATTCCTGTGAGTGGAAATACAGGCCGACTAACAGGTACCCGCGTACATACACCGATTGCCGTTCAGAAAGAATTTGATAAAACGACACCGGTTCTCATCAGGGCACTGTGTGAAAACCAAACGCTAAAATCGGCTACGTTCAAAATGTATCAAATTGATGATGCAGGAATCGAGAGAGAATATTTCAACATTATCCTGGAGAATGTAAAAATCACAGGTATAACGCCAAATCTATTCCCGGGTTCTGGAACAGGAACGCATACAGAGACGATCGAGCTAAGATATGAGGCAATTACCTGGAAACACTGTCACGGGAATATAGTTTACAGAGATGCCTGGAATCATATGGCGATAGCCTGAACCGACTTTAAAATTTCTCGGGCCGAGTTAAGTTTGTGCTTGCCGGTATGCACAAGCGGAGTGGCGGCGATGATGGCGCATTACCAGGCGGGCTGGGGGTGCCGGTGTTTTGAGATTAAGCCAGCGGCACATATTGCTTAAGCTCAGATATGCGCCGCCGGTGCTTCTCAACCGCTTACCATAATGCGTTTTGCCTTTTGATCTCATCCCAGCGAAGGCACATATCGCATGACATCATGAAATCGTTATGCCATTTCCACCAGGCATGCAGGACGTAATAAGCCAGACAAGGGGCATAGCAAAGCAAAAAATAGGCCTCGAAACACAGCGCCCTTCCCGCCAGCGTCACGACAAGCGCGACCAATACTAACCATGCAAACTGAATGACCAGCAGGATCGCAAGCCTTAGCCACAGCGGCTTTGCATACAGCGAACGCCACGGAATAGCTTGCGAAAAGTAAAGATCAATCTCATTCAGGAACAGATGCCCGAGGAAGATATAGCGTTTAGTAAAGCGTAAAAACAGCAGATTAATCGCCAGAACGACCGCGCAGAGTATCAGCATAGTGATAATGGCTTTGAGCGTGAAGTAATGCCCATAGAAATCGAACTCTGCGCGTCTGCCGAGCGGCGCGATCGTCAGTAAATTCATCATAACGGACATGACGACCGCCACCGCCAAATAACCCGTAAGCCGCTTGTATTTGATCGTATCTCTCGCAGAGACGATGACCTGCCTGATATATACAGGGCGCAGCAGGGCAAATATTCCCCAGATAAGCAACGGCGCCACAATCGCGACTGCGGCAAGCGCCAGGCCCGGCGATGCGAGGGAAAAGAGTGCCCACGTTAACCCGCAAAATAGCAGCGCGGCGCCTGCCAGAACCGTGAAGGGAGAAAAGAGAAAATGATGCCTTACGCTCCTCTCGTCGTCCAGAAAGCAGCTCAGGTCTACGTTTTTGACCACGCATTTATAGGCCCAATACGCCCTGAGATCGGTAATAAAGGCATAGAGCACCAGCGCTAAAATACCGCTCACGCACCACGCATCCTCGCGGGAGAACGAGAAACCGCTATTTTTCCCGTAAAACCCCAACAGGATCAGCGTAACAACATAGATTAAAAGCAGGTTCCTTTTATCCTGAAACCGAATAAACGTTAAATAATCAGGGATCATAGCGCTACCGTTATATCTCTAGTGCTTTTCTGCAGTGGACAACCGGGGAAGATGCGCCCCCGGGAAAATCATTCAGCATCTGACCCAGGTAGGGTTTATTGCTCATTTCGATAAAGTGCGGACGCCTCTCGTGATGTAAAAAATACGACAGCGTATCGCGCCACTTCACCGTATGGGTCAGGTGCAACGCCAGATTTTCTTTTATCTTCTCCGGCTCCCGCTCAGGCTGCGCCGTCACGTTCATTACCACCTCATGCTCCGGCGCGGTAAGGGGCTGCCCGGCAAGGCATTCGCGCATCGGCTCAACGCCGTCCGCCATTAAGCGCGTATGCCAGGCGCCGCTTACGCCCAGCTTAATGGGGCTAAGACCTTCACGCAGCAGAAGGCTGGCGAAATCATTTAGCGCCCCCGACGTGCCGCCGATCACCTGCTGATGTGGGGTGTTATCGCAGCTGATATCCAGCGCAATGCCCGAACGGGCGATTGTCTCTGCAAGCTGCGTATGCGTCATGCCCTTCAGGGCCAGCATCGTCCCTTTATGCACCTTGCTTACCGCATCCATCGTGCTGGCGCGAAAATGGATCGTGCGGAACAACGTCTCCAGCGAGAGCGCCCCGGCAGCATACAGCGCGCTATATTCACCCACGCTATGGCCACAGGAGCCGATAACGGGCGTTCGGTTAAACCGTACTTTCCACAGGTCGAACAGCGTCACGTTAATGGCCGTTACCGCCATCTGCTGCACCGGCGTCTGAATCAGCTTGTTCATCGGCCCCCGGAGACACAGCCGACGGAGATCCCTCCCGGATATATCGCTGGCACAATCCCAGATCCGCTTCGTCGCGGCGTTAATATCCCACAGATCGCTTCCCATGCCGGTCATCGGGTTTCCCTGTCCGGAAAAAAGCAGCACGACGGGATGTTCAGAATCATTAAGCGTCATCGTTATCTCCTTATAAATAATATTTCAGTCCGACGTACATACCGACGGACTCACCGAAGAGTGCGAACTCTGAATCGGCCGCTCCCAGTGCGGCATAAAATCCACCGAAGGCTTCCAGACTGTCGTTTATGGCGTTCAGCGGCGCGCTAACGTGAAGGCCGGCGAGGGTACTGGTGTCGACAAGATTGAGCACCAGGTAAGGCCGCAGCGCGATGTCTCCTCCAGCCTGCAGACTCGCCCACGCGTTAAGATAATGTTTCCCCTGCAGCATGCCCTTATTACCGGTATTACTGATTTCCGATGACATGAGGTACTTATACGAGTCGAACGCGCTGTCCAGTGGATCGTAGCCGGTTCGGGTATTCAGAAAGCGCAACAGTTCACGCTGCTTTTGCCACTGGGAGCGGGAATAGCCTTCGCTCTGAAAATAATATTCCAGCCCGAAAAGAGAGAAGTTATCAGAGGTATATTCCCCTCCCGCAGCCAGCTCAACGCCAGGCTTATCCTCAGCGCTGTAAAGCGATGTCGGAAACTGATAACGCTCCAGCGCCCGGCGCTGCCGGTCTGAAAGGTGCCGCCAGCGCTGCCCGCGGTGAAACGCCATCTCTCCCTTAAACGTCACCTGGGGCGTCCAGGTGAAGCTATCGGAAAACGCAACCGACTGGGAATCGCCGAGCAGAACGCGCACGCCGGGGGTATGATCGCGAAAGAGATGCGACGAGTAGCTCAGCAGCCAGGCTTCACTGCTGTTACCACGCTGGTTATCTGACCAGGCGCTGGAAGAGAGGTAGCGTTTATCAATGGTCGACAGCTTCGGTACGACGCTCAGAGATAGCGCATGCTGCCGGTCATCCGCAGACAGCGTGGCCGCCCAGGAGGAGGACTGATATGTGGATCTCATCTGCGGATCGTAAAGGCGCGTGGGCTTAAAGCCGCCGTAGTACTGGCTAAGGAGATCCGCCGGCGAACGCAGGAAAAAAAGCCCCGGCTTCGGTTTGAGCTTGCCCATCTCCAGCTGGATCTGGTCGGAGACGCTATACACCATGCGCAATTTTTCGAGGATCGCCCGCGAGCGGCGGTCCTCTTTTTCAAATGCACCCAGCGGGCGAGCGCCGTACCAGGTCAGCCCGTAAAGCGAAAAATCAAGGTTCAGGGCATTGTCGACAAGCGCGCAACTGCTGGCAATGTTGATACCCGCATCGTTAAAAACATTGTTGCGGGTGTAAGGATTTTTACCGTTAATCTGCCAGGGCGAAGTCTGCTTCTTGACGTATGTCGTCTGCTCAAACAGCGTCACCGTGGCATTTTGAGCAACCTCAGCCCCCGACAAGCACTCGGCCAGCAGGCTAAAGGGCGCACAGGACAGGATCAGGGTTATCCTCGCCAGCACGCGTTTCATTGCACACCACGCATGATGGACTCGCGGGTAAACCAGGATTCCGGCAGTGATTCCAGACGAATATCACTGTATTCCATAACCGAATATCGATTGCCGTTTCGGGTGTCCTTGACCACGATTTTCGTCGGCCGCATTTTGCCCAGCACCGGTTGAAAATCATGGTACGTCACCTCTTTAAACAACCGATCGTCGAGAGAGTAATAAGAGGCTTTAAATGGCCGGTTATCGCCCTCTTTCTCGACGTAGTAGCTGATTTTTGGCCAGGTTGCCTCGGCAGACTTGCGTTCGAGCAGCAGCGAATAACAGACGTTATCGCCACAAGGCACTTCTCCCTGCAGGGTTGAGCGATAGGCGTATTCAAAATTGGTGACGATCACGTCTCCGTTGGCTATCTGCCCAATAAGCCGCTGCTGTGGAGAAACCGGTACGGGGCGGCGGAGTTCTGGCGTATAAAACCACAGCGCGTAACCGTCCGAGAACAGCACTTTTCCTTTGTCCCGCGGCGGAAAGATTAACCGCGCCAGAGAACGGGCATCCGCTTTTGTCTCGCCATCCGGCTTAATAAAGCGCATAGAGATATCAAGGATCTGCTTATTCTCAGGCTGCGTCGCCCCCGCCTTATATTCGCTAATCGTCAGGGTGTAACGAAAAGGCTTATTTGGAGAGCGAACCTCGTCAGCCTGGCGGATAATCTCCAGCGCTTTTTCATCTTCAGGAGATGCAAAAACCCAGGTCGATAAGAGCGTCAAACCTAACAGCAGCGCGGTATTAATCTTGCTTAACATATCGCTTCCTTACGAGAATTTAAACGCGTCCGAAATATTCAACCGAGAGGCACGCAGGGCGGGCAGTACCGAGGCGCCGGCAGCCGTTAATATGGGCAGTACCAGCGTTATCCAGTTAAGCGCCAGCGTGTCCGTTTTAATAAATGCCGTATATCCCTGGGATTGTCCCGGTGACGGTGGCATGGGGATCCCCTGAATATTAATGACCGTCGCAATGGCGTAACCGATCGCAAGGCTCCCGGCGGCCCCCATAATGCCGGTGAAAATACCCTCTAATAAAAAAAGTCGCGTGACGTGCAGCGGTTTTAAGCCAATTGCCCTCAGCGTGGTTATTTCCCGGGTGCGCTCAATAATGTTCATCGTCATGGCATTGCTAATCATGAAGATGACGATCAGGCTGACGATGAGCTTGATAAAGAAATAGATCCCGGAGAGTAACCCTTCAACCTGCTGATAAAACAGCGAGACCTCTTTCCAGTCCTTTACGATCAGCGGCAAATTGTGTTGGGAAATAAACAGACGCAGCCTGTCGCAGAATGCTGCCGTATCATCCTCATTGAGCAGGATCAGAATTTTGCTGACGCCGTCGGTTCCCATCATACGCTGCGCGGTAGCAAGCGGGATTTTCATTGCCACATCGTCGTAATCCTTGATCCCTGACTGAAACACGCCGCGCAGCTTAAGGGATAGTGCGCCCTGCCCGCCCTGGGCGTTAACCACCAGTACGTCCAGCCAGTCGTCGTAATGAGCATTAAGCGTTTTCGCCAGCCCGCTGCCGAGAGTAATTTCATTGGTTTTTACCCGCGAAAGATCGCTGCCGGAAATAAGCTTATCAAACGCGCCCAGTTTTAAAGCCGGTAATGGCTCCACGCCGAGAGCGGAAAAATAGCTCGAGGTTTCGCTTTCGTACTGCGAAATCACCCCAGAGAACTCCAGCTGTCCGGAAAGAGTTGAGATTGACTTCGCCAGTTCCGGTTCGCTGAGGATCGCCTTTTTCAACGCCTGATAGTCGTTGATAAGGCTTTTGTTTTTATTCGACGTCTCAAAATAGTTATTTTTGTAGATCTGAACATGACCAACGTTGGTTCGAATCGTTTGCTCTTTCAGGATCCAGAATGAGTAATCGATAAAACCGCCGTACAGAAATATCGATATCCCCCCCAGCATAATCGCGGCAAGGGTAGAAAACGATCGCCGCTTGTGACGGAAGAGGTTTAAAAAAGCGAACTTCACGTCTCGCGAGCGATATATTGCACACCACGCCACAAAAAGCAGAATGCCGATTACAACCACAGTGGCTAAAACCATTTGCCAGACCATTTATTTCCCTTTCACCAGTGGTAACATTATCTGAGTGACTTCGGTCATATCCCATTCCGGTGCGCTACCGGACTCCAGCGCCGCGGCCGCGTCGGGATCCTGTTTTTTAATTTCCGACAGCAACGTCTTTGCCTGCTGGGAACGTTTACAGCTCAGCAGCGCGCGATAGCGCATCCCTTTGATATGCTCCACCAGCCCCACGCTGAAGCCCTGGGCGTTATTCAACATCAAAGCGGTATCGTTGAGCGTGATGACGCAACGCCCTAAATCAGACGCCAGCCATGCATCAACCCGTGCGCGCAGATAACGGATTTTCGGGTCGTCTTCGTGAAGCTCAACCGCCTCATCAAGATAGAAAAAACCGGTCTTCGCGTATTCTGACGCCCGAATGAGATCGCTGGCCGTCAGAAAATAATCGGCCTGGCGGAGCATGCCGTAGGCGTAAAACACCAGCGAAAGGGGATTGTCGCTGCGGCTGTACTCCTGAAACAGCGACTGAGTGACCTCGGCCAACGCCGCGGGCTGGGTCGGAAACCCGTGCTGAATGACCCGTTCCGCCACGGGGATCGTCGACGCCCGGACGTTTCCGCCGTACAGCAGGTAAAGCACGCATCCACAAAGCAGAAAAAAATTATGTTTGCGAATCATGGACTAAGGCTCCGTCTTTGATTTCAACCACGCGCCGCGCGCGCGCTTTTAGCTGGCTCGAGTGCGTGGAGATGATAAAAGTGGTCCGGGTCTCCTGATTGATTTTCAGCAGCAGATCCAGAATGGCTTCTCCCGTTCCCAGATCGAGATTGCCTGTCGGCTCATCGGCGATGACAATCTGCGGCTCGTGCGCCAGCGCTCTGGCGATGGCTACCCGCTGCTGCTGCCCACCGGAAAGTTGTCCCGGCTTTCGATCCGTAAACGCGGCCAGACCGACGCTGTCGATAAAGTGCAGCGCCCGTGCTTTCGCCTCGCTTTTCGTGATGTGTCCATTCAGCACCAGGGGGAAATAGACGTTATCAAAGACGTTGAGTACGGGGATTAAATTAAAAAACTGAAAGATAAAGCCTAAATGCTTCCCGCGGATCGCAGAAAGCTGCTCTTCACTCAGATTATTCAACAATTTATTCAGGAACAGCACGGTGCCGCCACTGGGTTTATCAATGCCTGATAAAATATTCAGCAGCGTGCTTTTACCGCTGCCGGATGGCCCGCACAGGGCCAGAAATTCCCCTTTCGCAACGTCGAGGCTAATATTTTTTAATGCGTCAACTTTTCCGTCACCCTCACCATAGTGCTTATAGATATTATTTAACGAGAGCATGGGCAGCTCTTTTATTATTTTGCTCATAGCGTTGCCGTTAATCCCTGCCATAGTCGATGTCGAAATAGCTGTACCCCAGCACATTGTCCGGGACGACTGTTCTCAGGTTTCCTGCTGTAGAGGCGTGCTGCTTTACCCACGCGAAGCTCAGTGCAGGCGTCAGACACCCGCTGGCACCGTAGGTCTCCGCCAGGTTAAGGATATTTTCTTCAGGCACTGCCGATCGCTGAAGCAGATCGTTGCGCACGCCCGCATAGGCAATGCGTCCCCCCTCCCGCGTATTTTCGAGGGTTTCCGCCATCAGATATTGCCCGCCACTCACCTTTATCGCGCTTTCCTGGCTGCTGAAAATAAAACAGCCGGTACGTTCAACGGTTAAATTGACGTTATCCGCCTTACCGCGCCGATTTTCTCTGCCGCTAAGAGGACGATCCTCGTCAGAAAACACCAGGATTGGGATCGCCCGATATGCGGCGCAGATGACCACATAATCAAACACATCCCAGCTCAGATAATCCTTCGCCAGCGAGACAGCCTGCATAAAGCCCTGCTTCTCACCGCGAATTTTGCAGGTGGGTCCGTTAATAGCGAACTTTTTGACCAGATTTTTTGGTAGCGTATCTATCGCCGAAATATGCAGGGCGCTGGCTATATTCTCAAACGGCCCCGACTCGCCCCAGGAATCGACGTAGATAAACGCCGTCCGGCGCTTCAATAATCTCATGCGCTCCTTGGCGGCCAGCGCCAGCAGCGCCTCATCCGCAGACAGCTCCATGGCCTCGAGGTATTTTTGATACTGAGGATTTCGGATCATCTCTCCGGCATACCGCCCAGCCTCGGTGCCAAAACGCTTCAGGCCCCAGCCGTTAACATGGGAAGACTTCAGCGATTTATTGTATAAATGCGCCTCCCAGGCATTCAGCCAGCTTGGCTGATAGAAATAAAATGTCTCTTCTGGCTCAATCAATGAAAATGACGATAAATACATAGGCTTTTCCATAAACGTCTACCGCCCTGAATTCGTATCAGACATCACAACGCCAATAACGGAACCATCCACCCCAATCCCCATTTTCAGCAGATGAGCGCGCGCATGGTGCGTTGCCTCGCGATTAACCCATACCTGCTGCGCGATGGTTTCAATAATGGCGTCGCCGGCGACGGGAGAAATAATTTCCCGCTGGGACAACGTATGATGCCCAATAATTAAATCAATAATTCCCGAGCCGGTGGCGGTATAGCCAATCTGACCTTTATAGGCGAGAACGGGAATTAACGTCCCTTCGCTAAATATCACGATGGCTTTCGCTTCGGCTTTATCGCTAATGGACGATCCGTTGCCGTGAGGAATAATCGCGCACAGATCGCCCGCGGCAATTTCCGCTTTTTCGACCGCTTGCTGCATTACTTTCACGATACTGGTGCTAAGCCATGAACTGTCATTACTTCTGCCCGCGCTGATTTGCATATAGGAGGTTTGTAAGCGTATTCCACCGCTACGCTGGCGCGCGCGCCGGTGGCGTGCGCTTTCAAGTAGCAGAACGCTAAATCCTTCCGCAAATAAGACCCCTTTACTGTGCTCGCCAAAGGGCTGTACGGGATCGCTATCCAGCATGGACTGAGTACTGAGAAACCAGAGATCCTGCGTTTTAATTTTGGAACAGTTGACCACCAGCACCAGATCGACACCATTATGCTCGATGGCCTGACAGCCGAAATGTATCGCCGTCAGCGACGAGTTGCTGGTGCAGTTCAGATTCGGTGGCAAATAGCGCAGCCGATACTGACGGGCAAGGTCGCCAGCCAGACGATCCTGCGACATATTCTCAACGTGCAGCTGCATTAATGATGTTGAAAGATGAATATCCTCAACATCATTTTTGTTATAGAAGCTTTTGAACGCCATACCGTCGACCCGCGGGCCGATACCGGTCAAATAAACCCGTACGTTACTTCCGGCGAGGCAGCGCGCGTCCAGCTCAGCCTGCCCGAGAGCATCATCGATCAGGCGAAGGAGCAGATCGAATGCGCTATCATCCGTACGATCCAGCGTGGCCACCTTGATATTCCGGGTAAATCCACACTTTATTGCCTCGTCGTCAGACCTGAACCAGCCTTTTGTTTCAACGCGCCTTCCCTGCTTCAGGTTGTGAATAAGCTGAGGGCTGTCTTCGGCAAAGGGTAAACAGGAACTGAACCCCGAAATGATAGCGGCATTGTCCACAATATTATCCTTTAATCACAAACGCGTAATAGTTCCCGCCTTCCGTCGCCCCCACGAGTAATACCTGCCTGAGCGCCAGCCGCAGCGGTTCTCGCACAAAGTTGATTCGTGAATCGAAAAATTCGCGGGTATGTGGAATAGCGGGAACGGCCTGCTTTTTAAAGCAGTCAATAATGACCATCAGATTGAGTAAACCGGCTGCGGATGCGACAAACCCAAAGCAGGCGTTGTAATTAACGACCGGCACATCCGGCTTCGCGTCGGCAAAGATTGTATGAATAGCATCGATTTCAACGCGCGAGCTGTCGGGGCTGCCGTTGCTCGTGCCGCAAACAAGGTCAATGTCCTGGGCTTCTACACCGGCATCGGCCAGCGCGCGGGCAATGGCAAGCGCCATTGAGGACGATTTTTCGCTGTGCATGGCGGCGTCAAAGTAGCTGTTGCTACAGGCTTTACCGTATCCGGCGACCTCCGCCAGCACCTCCGCCCCGCGCTCCTGCGCCCGCTGCGGATCTTCCAGCAGCAGCATGCAGGCCCCTTCACCCGGCACATAGCCTTTCGCGGCTTTACCGTAGACCTGATAATCATCCGCGCTGGAGGTCATCTGGAGCTTTTGCGTCACCGCATTCATGTACATCGACATCGACGGAAAATACTCATCCGCCCCGCCCACCAGCACCTGCGGCTGCAGGTTCTGACGCACGATTTCATAGCCGTAGGTTAATGCCCCCAGCGCCGCGTTCTCGCCGGTGGCAAGCGTGGTGGTGTACCCCTTGATCCCTTCGGAAATGCCGCAGAAGGTCGGAATCGCATTCATCAGCGAGCCGGGAAACTCAGAGGTCCTGACCTTACGAGGGTCTGGTTTCAGGCTTTGCAGGTATTTGTAGGTCGTCTCCTGCGGGCCGCTGGACATCCCCATCACCAGGCCCAGCGCATCGCCATCACGCTTGATTTTGCGCTTCGCCTGCTCCAGCGCTTCGGACAGTGCAATCAGCGCAAAGGTGCCGCCACGGGTCGCTTTACGCGGATCAAAGCGGCGCAAGTGTTTGCGCGGCTCCAGATCCGTCACCTGGAAGGTTTTGAACTGCGCGTTCTCCTCCGGGCGCGGCGCGGCATCCAGGCTGAACGCATCACCAAACAGCAATTCAAACTGATGGGTCTCTTCCAGCACCGTCAGCAGCGCTTTTGCCTCTTCGAGTGTGTCTTCCGGGAAAGTCACCTCGCCCAGCGCAACGGTATGATTGCGCGCCCAGACGCTATCCAGGATCGCATTAACAGTATGCCCAATCGCCGACACCGCGCCGGTACCGGTAATGGCAACCCGCTTCTGCTCAAAGCTGCTGACCGGAACGGAACCGGGTTCCATGCTCACGATCAGGCTGCAGTTATTTCCGCCGAAGGCATAGTTGTTCTTCATGAAGAGGTTAATCTTTTGCTCGCGGAACGCGTTAGGCACGTAGTCCAGATCGCAGTTCGGACGCGCCGCGGTGAAGTTCAGGGTAGGCAAAATGTGGTTGTCGGGCAGCGTCACCAGGCAGGCGATGAGCTCGACGATGCCCGCTGCACCAATGTTGTGGCCAAAATAGGATTTGGTCGAACTCACCGGCGGCACCGGATGGCCTGCAAAGACTTTTTTCATCGCCAGCGTTTCAATACGGTCGTTGGCTTCGGTCCCGGTACCGTGGGCGTTTACATAGTCAATCCGATCGGGAGTGATACCCGCATTTTCCATGGCTTTGAGCATGACCTGCACGGCGCCGCTGGCGCGCGGATCGGGTCCGGTCTCATGGAAGGCATCGCAGGAGGTGGCATAAGAGAGGATCTCGCCGTAAATGGTGGCGCCACGCGCCACGGCGTGGTCATAGTCCTCAAGCAGCAGCGCCCCCGCGCCTTCACCAATAGACATGCCGGACTGGCCCGAAAACGGTGTACAGGCCTTCGGGTGCATGACGTTCAGCGCATAAAACCCGGCGAAGGTAGGCAGGTAGATAGGCTCAGTGCCGACTGCTAACATCGTTTTGTTTTTGCCGTTCTGGATATAGTCGAACGCCATGCCGACCGCATTCGGGCTGGCGGTACAGGCGGTAGCGACCAGCTCGACCCCGCCCTGCAAACCCAGCAGGGTCGATACGCTGGAACAACAGGAGGAAAAGCCGCCCGAAAAGAGCGCCTTGCGCAGGGAAAAATCGGCCAGGCGCTGCTCAAACAGCGGCAGAAATGCCTCTGTGCCGGCAGAAGAGACGCCAACAATTAAGCCGGTCTCTTTAAGCTGGGCTTTGTTATCAACCAGCCCCGCCTGAATTAGCGCATCCTTGCCTACCTTATAAGCCCACAGCGCCGCATTATCGAGTGAGTCAATAATCTCATCCGGAAGTTCTGAATAATCCATCTCATGCAGCACTTCAGCCGCTCTGGCATTTTCAAACCATGTTGAAAAGCGTTTGCTGTCAGCCACACCGTTGCGCTTATTCACTAAAGCATCTTTAAAATCCCCAAGGTTATCAGCCAGAGAAGATAAGATGCCCATCCCGGTAATAACAACGCGTTTCCTGTTTGTTTTCATAAGTCACCGTACCGCCGTGTACAGATAATAAAACAGTCAAAATGGAAAACAGGCGGAATTAGCCCTGCTGATTACCCACCGACTGTTTTTATAAGGAATCAATTACAATGCGCTTTTCGCTTTTGACGCATCAACAAAGCTGTGTTCAGTCGGATTAACCAGCATGCTCAGGTTATAAATAAAGGGCATGCTTTTAGTTCTGGCGACCACCGTTTCGGTATCGGTTTGAAGGGTATAACCCGCAATATCGGACCAGGCATAGTCGCTTTCCAGCAGCGCCAGGGCAATAAAGCGCTGTAGCGCAGGCGAGAATACGGCATTCACCACGTGCCCAATAGCCTGGCCGTCAACCAGCACGCTATCGCCCGCCGCGATCCCTGAGCAGGTCTCTTCGGCGATCATGCCAATCAGCCTGCGCGTACCGGCCTGCTGCGACAGCGCCTGTACCGCTTCCTGCCCGACAAAACCTTCTTTGTCGTACTGGACGGCCCACTGCATCTGCAGCGCAACAGGGCTAAGGCTGTAGCCAGCAAACAGGCTCGCATCCCAGCCCGGATTTTCGATACGCACGATTTTCTGATAGTCCAGGCCGCCGGTCTGCAGATGATATTTACCGCCCTGCTGTTGAAGCTGCCGCCACTGCTCAACCAACTTCTCCTCATGGCCGATAACCATGTACGCAAATTCGCCGTGTTTACCGCAGCGGAGCACCATCAGTTCATCGTCGGTATTCATATACTCGTAATACGGCAGGCCAATCACATCGAAACCGTGAATTTCTGCCATCAGCTCCCAGGCGTACGGACCTTCGAGCAGAATCGCCCCCCAGCGCTGTTCGCGCATATCGCTAATTTCAGGGGTGTCCTGAATATCGAGTTCGTCTGATTTCTCCAGCAGCGCGGTCAGGCTGGCCATCAGCTCATCGGCGGGAATATTCTCCGACATAATGTAATACCCCTCTGAAGAACACAGGACGTATACATCACCGCGAATGGTGCCGTCGTCATTCAGAACCAGCGAGTAAATCGCCTGTTCATCGCGAATAATAGAGACATCGGCAGAGACCAGATAATTCACCAGAGCCCATGCATCATCCCCCATCACGCTGATGATGGACATATGGGAATAATCCACGAGGAGAGCATTTTCGCGTACGGCTTTATATTCTACCATCGGGTCATGATAGGCTGCGGGCACGGAGTGATGGTTATAAACGCTCATTACTGCGTTATTCTGCAAATGGAAGTCGTATAAAGACGTCATAACGTGATCCTGTCAGTCAAAAGGGTGAATTACGCGTTTAGCTTCTGAATAATAAAGGTGGCGAGGCTGTTGATGCTTCTCATATAAGAAGGGTCATCACTTTCACCGACCTTAATGCCGAACACTTTATCCAACATCACCACAATTTCCGTCGCATCGACGGAATCAAGTTTTAATCCGTTGCCAAACAGCGCAGTGTCATCGTCAATCTGTGACTCCTCGCGCTGAATATTCAAACGCTGAATAATTTCCTGTTTGATTTTACGCAGCACATCCTTGCGTTGCTGAATTGCGTCGTTCATCGTTGACATGGTTTTTTCTCTCACAGAGGTTGTTTAGTTTCGCGATAATTAATAATGGTGCCGTGGCTTATCAGCCTCTTGCCTACGTATGCCGACACGGAGTAGTGTTTAAAGCCGTTGGCATCAGAAAAGGCTAACTTGCTCGTGACCTCAATCGAGTCACCGGGGTAAGCGATATCCTTAAATTTCAGGTTTTGTGCGGCCAGCACGCCGCGCACCTGGGCACGCCGCTCGCGGATAATCGCCAGCATCTCGTCAGTCGTAATATGGGCATGAATGTCGCGCAGGGACTTCAGCGTCTCATTACACCGGGCCTCATAAATGTCGCAAATATCGGTTAAAAATGAGAGATACTCGCTGGCCTGACCAAATATTTCAGCAATGATCACCCCCGGCATAATGGGGTCGTCAGGAAAATGCCCCAGCAGATAAGGCTCGTTATAGGCGACATGTTTCGTCACTTTCACAAAGCCATTCTCACCGTATTTAAAATCGTCAATACGATCGACCATCAGCAGCGGCTGGCGCCAGCCGCCCATTTCCAGAAAGATCTTTGCGGGAATAACGTATCTGGACATAGATCACCGCATTACCAGGCCACCATCGATAACGATGGTTTGGCCGACGATGTAGCTGGAAGCGGAAGAGCTTAGGTAAACGATCGTGTTCGCCACTTCCTCGCATTTTCCCAGACGACGCAGAGGAATGGTGCTGACCACCCCACGCACCACCGTACGGGAGACCTTTTTCACCATTTTTGACTCAATCATTCCCGGCGCGACGGCGTTGACGCGAACTCCATAGCCTGCAAGCTCTGCGGCCAGGGTGCGGGTAAAGCCAAGGAGCGCGCCCTTGGAAGCACTGTAGTTCACCTGTCCTACACTCGGGATCAGGGCGGCAATAGAGGCAACATTAACTATCGTCGGGCTTTCCGCGGAGCGCAGCAGCATCAGCGCCTCTTTGATCAGGCGGAATGTGCTGAACATATTAACGTCCATGACCTGGCTAAAATCCGCGAAGCTCATCGACGCAAACAGGCTGTCTTTTACGACCCCGGCGTTATTCACCAGAACGTCGAGTTTTCCTGCCTTTTCCGCGAGATGGGCGCCGAGCGCAGCCACGTCCTGCGGCTCGGCAAGATCGCACTGAATGAGCGAAAGTTTTGCCCCGGCCGGATGGTGCTCTTTTAACTCCGCTAGCGGCGCAGCATTGGATTTATAAAGAGCAAAAACGTCGCAATCCTGATCCAGAAACGTTGCGCAGATCGCCAGGCCAATATCCCCGCTGGCGCCGGTGACAAGTACCGTTTTTTGCTTAAGGTCGTTATATTGATACATAGCATTCACAAATAATTTGATTAATAAAGTATGACAATCGCTATCGCATGGGTCTGGCAATGTGAAATAGTCAGTGAGGTGTTTACGCATCCTTTTTCTGCCAGCAGCCTTTTTATCCGCTCGCTGAAAATAAAATGGGGACAACCGTAATCGTCGTGCGTCACTTCAATATCATGAAACGTAATTCCGTTCCGGTAACCGCAGCCAAGCGCCTTTACCGCCGCCTCTTTTGCCGCCCAGAAACCGGCCGCGCGTTCGACGTTAAGATCGTCAAGGTTAATCTTTATCAATTCCTCCCCGGTATACACCCGAGACAGGAAATCTATTTTCCCGTTGTCTATCGCACGATTAATTCGCGTCACCTCAACAATATCCGTACCGATGCGCATAATGGCTTTCATCCTTGCTAGAGCTGATATGAAATGGAGAAGTTAACGTTAAGCTTATCGACGTCCATGCTGCCCGGGTATTTTACGGGTGCTGACAGGGAAGTATCCCAGGTCAGGCTTTTTAGATTGCCTTGCACACCCACGGCGGAACCTGCGAGAAATTCATCGCCATATACGCTGTCCTTTTTTATCTGCCCAATATCGAACCCGACATAGTAACTGGCATTAATAAAGCCCACCGGATGATAGAGCGTATTTTGCAGGTAATAGCCGCTGTTACCGTTCAGGCCCACGCTATTTTCAAACCCACGCACGTTCCAGCGTTCTCCCAGGGTCATCTGATCCTGTAAGGTGAGATCTCGCGGCGCGTACTGAGCATAAAACGTGGCGCTATAAATGCTGTTTCCGAGCTGGCGCGAATAGCTGCTCTCCAGATTGAAAAGCTGGCTGACCGGGCTGACGTCGCCATACACCATATCCGGCGTCTTATCAGCGCCAAACCAGGTAATAAAACGCTGCCACGACAGCGTCGAGTCCCAGTAGGCATTATTCAGCTGCTGTTTATAGTTAACCCCCAGCCTGACGTTATCCATATTGCGTTTTTGCAATACCAGCTCCTGACCGTCAATTTTATACCCGGACTTGCGGCGAATAAGCTCCGCATTCCCGGCCACCTTGCGGGTTTTATCCCGGTATACCGTACGCGATGCTTTTGCGCTCCAGTAATCACTCTTACCCACATACTCCACTGAGGAATAGTTCAGCGGAATGGTCTGGCGCGACGTGCTGCTGCTGTAGAAAACCGAATAGTTCCAGTACCCCACGGGAAAAGCGTAGTAACCACTTACACTCTCATATTGCCCTGTAGTACTGCGCGTCCCGGCCAGATAAAACAAGTCGCTCAACCGGGCTGTGTTGTATAAATAGCCCACCGCCGAGGTCAAATACCGCCCTGTCTGTTTGTCCCCCCAGTTGCTGTAGCTCGCTCTCAGGTTCCAGTTTTTCGTGCGCTCGGTTGTGATGTGCACGATGCTGTAGCCATGCCGGGTACCGGGTTCGATGTTGATTTTCACATTGGCATTCGGTACCTGCTGGAGGTTCTCCAGCCCCTGCTCAATATCACGAATATTGAGGATATCTTCTTTCTTAAACGGCAATATCCACGGGTTAACATCATCGCCATCAACATGGATCTTTTCGATTTTTCCGGCCTCAACGTTAAGCGTCAGGATACCGGAAGCAATATTTTGTGAAGGCAGCGTAATGCGGGTGGTGATATAGCCCGCGTTGATATAATAATCCTGCAGCGCGTTTGCTATCTTCACTACGCCAACGCTCCCGACGCAGCGACCAAGGATCTCTTTTTTAATCGCCCGGTCGGTTTTATGCTTCAGAAAATCGTTTTCAAGCTTCAGCGTATTAATCGTAAAACAGTTTTCTTCTTCTGGCAGATTGTCCAGCCGGAACACTTTGCGATCGGTACTGGAATACACATCCTGGCGCTGCACTTTCTGTTCTTTGAATGCGCTTAAATCGGCATTATGCTGCTGCTTAATAAGATGATTAATATCATCCTCAGCATTGGCGCAGGCAGCGACCAACAGTAGCGACAGCCACAAGATTTTAAATCGTAATTCCATTTACTGTCTCAAAAAGAAAGGCAGCAGGGTCTCATTCTGACCTGGTGTTAACAGAAGATAGCTGCTGCCTTATGTTACGGCTTAAACATTAAATACCCACGATAGTCCCGGTATTGGTGACTTTATTGGCGTTCAATTCCAGACCGGCTAACCCACCTAATACAGCGTCTTTACCGCTGTTGGTCACATTATTCGCCGTGACGTTCGCAACGCCGTAGCTGAGCATGTTCAGGTAGTTATAGATATTGCCGGAGGTTTTTGCCGTCAGGGTGTAATCACCGACAATATTGCCGCGGTTGTTAATGTCATTGACCGCATTAATGGCGATATTCTGCGCGAGAATATTGCTTTTAGCGTTGTTGGTAACATGTCTCTGCGTATCAATATTCACGCTCGTTCCCGCGACGATGTCCTGGAAGTTTTCAACCCCGTTCTGGGCATTAATCGCCAGCGCATTATCTGCGGAGATCGTGTTACGGTTGTACAGCACACCTTTCAGGACGTTAACGTTCAGCGTGTCTTTGCTGCTGATCCAGCCATAGTTGGTGAAGCTGTTATCAACGTTCAGCATTAATTTCTTATCTGACGCAATCACGCCCGTTGCCGTGTTGTTTGCCATGCTGCCATTGCTGGCGTTGTAGAGCGTGCTGGTCGTAACGTCCAGGTTACCTGCGCTCCAGGTCGTTGCATAGTTGTTGTAAAACACACCGGCGGCCTTAACGATCGCGTCCGCACCGCTGACTAACATCCCCCAGGTATTATCCAGCGTGGATTTTGCGATCAGGCTAAGCGGCCCTTTTTCGGCAATGATGCTGCTGTAGTTGTTGTACACATTCTGCGCGGAGAGCGAAACGCCTTCCGTGCCAACCATGCCGCCAGCATCGCCCGTGATGCCAAAGTAGCTGCCTAACTGAGAGACAAAATTGTTGCCATAGCGGTTTTCAATATTGCCCGCCGAGGTAACAGACAGCTTCTGGCTCGCAGCCATCATCGCGGTGTTGTTATACACCGTGGATTTTGCGTCAACGGTAACATTCTTACCGGCGATTAAGCCGTAATTGTTATCGATGGCGTTCCCCTTCAGCGTAACGTCGCCTTTTTCGGAGAGGACCGATCCTCTGTAGCTGTCAAAATTGCCCGTCAACGTCAGGTCAATGTCGTTCACGCCCGCAATCTGACCATAGTCGTTATTCAGTGCGCCGCCCGCAATGTTGACCGCGCCCGCAGAGAGGATCGTGCCGCTGTAGTTATCAATATTGCCTTTTGCCGACACAATACTGATATCGCCGTTTCCAGCAGTGATGCTTCCGCGGTTATTACCCACGTTCGCGGCCGTCGCCAGCGTCATACTGCCATTCGCCTTGAGGGTCGCATTATTGTTGTTAATGCTGTTGGCGCTGATAGAGACATCACCTTCGCCTCTCATGGTGAGGTTATTATTCAGGTTGCCGTTCGTTTTCACGGTCAGGTCTGAATCACCCACAATATTCCCACGGTTATTAATATCGTTAACCGCGGTGATGGTGACGTTATCCCCCACCATGTTGCTGTTATTGTTGTTGGTGACGTGGCGCTGGGTGGTGATCGTCAGATCGCCGCCGGCCGCTGAGATATTTTTGAAGTTCTCCACGCCGTTCAGCGCGGAAAGGGTCAGCGATTTCTCGGCCGCGAGCGTGTTACGGTTATAGAAAACGCCTTTGAGCACGTTGACGATCGCATCGCCCTTGCTGCTGATCCAGCCGTAGTTATTGACGTTGTTATTCACATTCAGAACAAGATCGTTATCTGAAGCAATAATCCCCGTCGCGTTGTTATCAATTAACGTACCGTTGCTGTAGTTCTCCAGCGAAACGGTATCGATATTCAGATTGCCCGCGGCGTAGGTCGTCGCGTAGTTGTTATAGAACACCCCACCGGCTTTGAGGGTGGCATCCGTCCCGCTCATCAGTAACGCACGGGTGTTATCAATATTCCCTTTTGCCTGCACGGCCAGCGGGCCATTCTCAGCGACGATGCGGCTGGTATTGTTGTAAATATTGTTTCCGGTAAGCGAAATACCCTCTTTACCGATCATGCCGCCTTTTTGCTGAGGCATCCCGAAATAGAGACCAAATGCGCTACCGAAATTATCACCGTTACGGTTATCGATAGTGTTATTGGCCTTCACGGTGAGAGCTTTACTTGCAACGATCATCGCGGTGTTGTTATTCACGTCGCCATTGGCTTCGATGCCAATATTTTGCCCCATCATAAAGCCACCGTAGTTATTTACGGTATTGGCACCCAGCGCGATATCCCCCTCTTCAGAGCTGATAACGCCGATGTAGTTGGTGATGTTGCCCGTGGTCGATACGCTGACGCCGCCTTTACCCGAGAGGCCGCCGTTGTCGTTCCGCAGGGAGCTGCCTTTCGCGATCACTTTGGCAGACGAGTTCAACTTGCCCGCGTAGTTATCAATGGCGCCGTTGCTTTCCAGGGAGATATCGCCATTCGACGCCATCTGCCCGCCATTGTTATTGATGCTGTTCGCCGCAATCTGCACGCCCTTCTCGGCAATAATCCCTAAGGAGTCATTGCTGGAGGTATCAGCCGTTTTGGTCGAACCATTGCTCACCGCGCCTTTAGCGGAGATTTTGGTAGTACCGCCAGCAGAACGGAGCAAACCGCGGGTGTTATCGACGTTGCCGGCACTGATTACGTCAACGTTGCCGAGAGAATCGACCAGCCCGCTGTTGTTGTTAAGGGCAGTGGATTCCAGACCAACATACCCGCCCTTAATCTGACCGTTGCTGTTGTTCAGGGTGCCGGTTTTCAGCGCCACGATACCCGCTTCGATACCCACAGTGTTGCCTTTGCCTGAGTTGGTCAGGGTAGCGTTATTGGTATCAACCGCCAGCGTCCCCGCCGAGGCCATTTTGCCGTTGGTGTTATCGATAGCACCGCTGTTGATATACAGATCGCCGGAGGTGGAGATATTGCCCGCGCGGGTATTCACCAGGCTGTTTTTATTGGTATCCAGCGCGATAGATCCCGTGGCAGCGATGGCGCCCGTGGTGTTATTGAGCGCACCGTTGGTCTTGATATTAATCTGACCGGAGGTTTCAATTCGTGCATTGCTGTTCAGCAGCTGACCCTTCGAGTCGATGTTGACGCCGCCATCACCCGCCGAAAGCAGGCCCAGGTTGCGCACGCCCACGCCGTTTTCCGTGCTAACCAGGTTGATTTTTTTGGCGTACATGCCGCCAAGGGCAGCCACGTCAATGCTGTTGGTGTTACGTGAACCGGTTGCAGTCACGGTGCCGGTGGCCTGGCCCGCCGAGTTAACATAGTTATTTCCTGCCACCACGTTCAGTTCACCGGCGGAGACCTTGTCGGTGACAACGACGTTACGGGCCAGAATGTCCGTCGGACTGGTCGTACTCATTTGTCCAAGGGTGATGGTGCCGCCGTTAACGGAATAACCCGCCACCTGGCCGTCCTTAACATCAGGCGTGCCGGTCGTCAGCGTCAGCTTGCCGGTATTGATCGTCCCGCCGCCGCTCACGGTGATGCCGTTAGGGTTGGCAATAATTAAGTCTGCTTTATCGCCTGCAATTTCCATCATGCCGTTGATGGCCGAGGCATTTTTAGACGTCACTTCATTAAGAATGACTTTCGCCGACCCAGAGGTCAGGTTGCTGTTACCCTGAACGTTACCGCCGAGGGTAGTGTTAGCGCCGGTAGCGCTGTTATTGAAGATCACACCATTCTTGCCAACGTTTAGCTTATCGTAAACGTTATGAGAAAGGCCTTTGTCGTTGGCGGTATTGATATTAATGACAGGTACGTTGTTCGCTGACCCGACAACACCATTTTTAATACTGATGTCTGCGGCCTGCGCGACGATTGGCAGCGCCAACAGTACCGCAGCTGCAACCGGGTGCCACTTCATGTCGAAGCGCGGGGTGCTATTTTTTTTACTATTCATAATAAGCTACTCTTATAACGGAATAATTATATCCATGTTTGAATGTGACATCTCTACGCTAAATCACTCATTCATTTCCCTTGACGAATAAACCTCCTTTTCTCCCTTTGTGTATAATTCAGAATTGTAGAGTTAGTATTGAACATAGTTTTGAACCTGCTGGCTCAGTGTTGTCTTCACCTTGCCTGACGCCATTACCCTATCGTCAGAGAAGATGAATGCGTTCCCCTGAATCGGAAAACATCACCAGCCAGGATTATCCGTCATAAGTATTAAGCGCACGCGTCGATACAAGCATATAACGCCCAACCGTTCGTCATATTCTTAAATACAGCCATATGTCGCTTAATGCTATAAAATAGCAGCGTGAATATACCCCGCCCGGCTTAACCTGCCGCGGCATTGACACTTCTTTCGCGGGCGGCCGCACCCGTCACATTCTGCATGCAGATTTATGAACTGCGTAAATACTATTATTACAAATTGCAACAACCATTTTGAAGATCATTCTAGCGCCTTTTCCTGAATTGGCAACATTCATACATTGATATTTTCAGCAAAAAACAATCAGCCACAACAAATAACACAGGACATTTCTTATATTTTTATAAGGTATAAACTTAATTCAAGCGCAGTGCCTTAATAAAATGATTTAATCACCCCATAAAGCAGCAGGAATATACTGAGAAAAAAACCGTTAAAAACGACATGTTCGCGTATATTTTACATTGCGTATAGCGCCCGAGAATAATCTTATTGAGAATTTGACGATGGCCATCGTTCACGCGGATTGACTGCCGTGAGGCCCGACTGAATGGCAGAGTAAGAAAAATCGCTTGTTCAATGAGGCTCAGGTATGGATGGCGAATACGGACATGCGCACGCATGCCCGTACAGAAAACTCAGTAACACGATCGGTGAAGCGGCACGCCAGAAGCTACGCTTTTACCGCCTGCCCGCTCCCGCGTTTAACCCTCGGTATATCGCCTGTATCATTCAGCGCACCCGGAAAAGTCTTCAGCCACTGTGCGACTTTCTGTTTATTGATATTCACCACGCTCATACCTTCCAGGCATCCCCATAATTCTCTTGTATGCTGCGGCGTAATCACAATGCAGTCTTTCATGGCGCGGATTTTTACGGGCATGCCGTTGATAAAACCGGCACGGGTTAACCAGTCGCCGCCCAGGAGAAGGTATTTCATGTCTATGCGCGCATACAGTTCGCAGCAGGCTGCACTGTCCTGCGGCGTTTCCGCGCGGGGATGGACGGGTGCCGCGTTGGGCTGTTTGCCGTGAAGACGGCGGGCGCTGTTTTTGCGTACCAGCTCGCGGTTTTCAATCATGCCGGTGAAAGCGTCTGATTCTGTTTTGCAAACAGTAAACTCTGGCTTAAAATTCGTCGCAGCCATTTTCAACTCCATCTTAGTTGTTGGTGGTTAGCGGTATGGGGGTGTTGCAGCACCTTCATATCGCGAATTCTCTCTTTAAATATTCTTCGATACTTCCTTTCGCCGGTTGGCGTAATTTCTGGTGCTTATTATACAGGGCTGAATATAAATACAGCGGTTTGGTGTGGGGAAATTTGGAATTTGCGAGGGGGATTCAGGAAATAGCGGTAGGTATTTTTTAATTAGAGAAACAACAACGCTTCGGCCTGAAAATCATTTCAACTCGTCTCCTCCAGATATCTGTTCGTTTGCGAACCTGGCACTATTGCCGCATCGGTTGCCTCAACCCCCTCCTCTCAGACCTCTCAAAAATTCATCAAACCTATAGATTAACGATTTACATCACCCTGATTTTGTTATGAGATCCTGTTACAGGCTTAAGTAACGCCCTGCCCAGCCAACCGTAACAGGACTTCATCGATGGAATTTTATCAAGCCGATCCGACGCTTGAGAACTACTGGCGTGGTGTGATCCTCTTTGGAAGGAACGTCGCATCTTACAAATTTGCGCTGGCGTCAGCGTTGTATGAAGTGGATAAGACGGGCAGCGATTTGATTACGCTCGACCAGCTTGCCGTGCCGTTCAGCCGCTATCTTTGCGAGCACCTGAAGCATGCGCCAAAACAGATCACCTCCCGCAGCAGTCAATTTCTGGAAACCTGCCTGAAGTTCAACAGATGTGAAATCACCCACGCTCAGCTCATTGAAGCGACGGTGCGCCTTGGCTTTAACAACGTGATCGATGCCTTTCATTACGTGAACCAGGGCGAGATCGATAAACGTTTTTTCCTTGATGAGCGCAAAGCCCACAGCGGGATCCGCCTGACGGAAAACTTCTATTTACTGGGCGAACGCCTGCAGTATAAAAACCTCGCCTTTGAAACCAATGCTCGATGGAACCTGGTGGAACAGGCATGGGCGATGGGGATTTCACGTAACCTTGTGGGCGTGGAGTTCGACGAAGATAATCAGCTGCTGTTCACGAAGGTGAACGCGCGGCGCGTAGACATCACCAGCTGTCGTGACAGCCTGAATGGTTACCAGAAAGGACGGTGTTTTTACTGCTTCAAACCCATCAGCCTGGTACCGGGAGACGCAGAACTGGCGGACGTCGACCACTTTATTCCCTGGGCTGCCCGCCATGAAGTGAGCAATATTAACGGCGTATGGAACTTAGTGCTGGCCTGTCGGTGCTGTAACCGTGGCGTTGAGGGCAAATCTGCACGCATTCCCGAGCTCAGGCTCCTGCAGCGGTTACACACCCGCAATGAGTATTTTATTCAGAGCAAGCTGCCGTTACATGAGACGATTGTTCTACAGACAGGGCAACGTCCTGAAGCACGGAGAAGCTTTCTTCAGCGTAACTGGCAGGCCGCGCTGGAGAAACTTATCCATACCTGGAAACCCAACGCGGAAGGCGAGGAAACGTTTTAATGACACTTCACTACTATCAGAACCACGCGCAGGATTTCTTCGATGGCACGGTCAATGTCGATATGACCCCGCTTTACGAGGCCTTTACCCAACACCTGCCTCACGGTGCCCGGGTTCTGGATGCTGGCTGCGGTTCAGGCCGGGACGCAAAAGCCTTTGATGAGATGGGTTATCAGGTGGATGCTTTTGATGCTTCTTCCGCGATGGTGGAACTGGCAAGGCAACATACCGGGCTACCCGTGCAGTTGATGACATTTTCAGAGATCGATGGTAAAGCGCAGTACGATGGGATCTGGTGCTGTGCCTCTTTGTTGCATGTGCCCTCTTCTGAGCTACCTGCTGTGATGCAGAAGCTTACGGATGCGCTTAAGCCTGGCGGCATATGGTACGTATCTTTTAAGTATGGCAACGGTGAGCGCGTGCAGGGTGAAAGACGGTTTACGGACCTGGATGAAGAGGGGTTGCGGGAGTTGCTGAAGGCGGTTCCGAGCGTATATATAAATAAACTGTGGACCACAAAGGATAATCGTCCAGAGAGGAATGAAAAATGGCTGAATGTAATATTAAGTAAAAGTACCTTTTTAAGAAGTTCTTCTTAAATTATTGGAAAAAACATTACTAATGTTGGGCTGAGATGATCAAAGTGGTATGACTTAGCGGGTCTTAACCATATCATTACAACACTGATATGGTTATCGACGAAAATTTTAATGAGGATGGCGCTTTTCAGTAAAGATGAACAAGATAACCATGACAGCGATAAAAGCATTAGTACTAAACTTACTATTTCATGCTAATTCCCAAGGTAAATCCCTACGGTTAAATACTGGTTTGAGAACACCCTCATTTCTCAATTGTTGAGCGGCCCAACGGATGTCATATTGCCACGTATATAATATATCCCCAGCATCCTTTAACTCTTTTTCATAATTATCCCATACATATTTTGAGACTTCCCGCGGCCAAGCACTTCCACCCCGCCCCTGAAGACACTCAATGATCCATTGTTTCATTCTATCCCTTGTTACCATCATAACGCCTTATCTTTACCCATTAATCAATACACATTTACACTAACATCATCAACTTCAGATACAAGACAAATTGGCTCAAGCACTTAATGTTTGCTATGAGATAGAAGAGGAGGTCAGCGCTTTCGGATACGAAAGCGCCTAAGCCAAAAAACATCAACCGGTAAATAGCAGCATGATTGTTGACATTTTAACTCCGTTTAAGGTTCGCCAGCGCACGCAGCGGCCGTCTTTCCAGTTCAAACGTATCAATGAATAGAAGAGGTGATTCCCCGTCAGCCAATCCAAAAGAATTAATCAGTGCATCACGTTTGTCATCTCTCCATTCCCATAAAGGATGCGTTACGGCCGCTCTCCAAAGCTCTTTCCCGTCCTGCATTTCGATAAGTACTGGTAGCGAATAATCTTTTGACAATTTGATTGTTGCTGGTCGTAGAGCCTCTACGTCTTCCGCTAACTGGAACGCTCTTTCTCTCCATCCTTTCATCTCTGGCTGATTCCAGTCTGCGGCATTCAGACCACATGCAAATTCGGGCATAACCATCGCCCGTAAATAGGCCATACCTAAACGCCAGTCGAGCAAGCCATGATATTGGCGATTGCCATAGCGCTGTATGCACTTGTAACACGCGGTTTGGCATTGAATCGGGTGATCTTTGTTTAAAAAATCAACCATCGGCCAGTTGTTATTCTCTTCGAGAATCTCATGTAATAGCTTAACTATCAGCGGTAAGCCGTCAGCAGTTGCTGGTTCAGCAAGCCGTCTGCATAATCCTGAACCGTTGATTAACGCGTCGGCGATTTGCAATCTGGGTTTACCAAGATGCAGTCGGGGTTCAAGCATTTCAAATTCATCTGGCGAAACATCCAGATAGAGTGCTGCCTTATGCGTCAAGATCTGGGTCGCGCTGATAGCCGCCGCGCGCGTAGGCAAATTCATATACTCGCCATATCTGGCGACCATATCCAGGTTAAGGCGAGTATCGAATTCCGTTATTTCAAGATGAAGAGACTCCGTCTCTTTGCTTGATACAAGCCCAAAACTTTTTTTCTCGCCACGAAACTGCCAGCGCGGGTTATTGTGCGATTTTAGCCAGTCGGAGTCGATAGCCTGCTCGCCTTTAACTGACAGGCAATAAGTAGAATAGGGCATTGGCGCTTTTTGATCGTTCACCAAGTCAACATTAAATCGTTCGCCTTCCTTTTCTCCATTAATGGGACCATCGTTGAGCCGTAGAATGGTCACTTCGCCGCGTTGCACAATGAAGGAATCGCATTTTGTTGGAACGCCTTCATGTAACACTGTCGCTGTGGTTTTCAACGACATTCGGATAAAATTATCCATATCGTCTTTGGGTCTGAAATCCGTACGAAAAGCGGCTGGCGTGATATAAAGCCTGAATTCGTCAGGACTGATAGGCGTGCAGCAATCCTCGCAATTAATGTCGTTGTCAGGTTTATGTAGCTCTAGCTTGGCGGATCCACATGCCGGGCAAACTGCTACATGGCTGCATGACTCCTGCCACGAGCCTACCGTCGAAAGATCCGATATTCGGTTATTCTGGACCTGTGGTTCTTTGTAATTACCTGTGAAGCCTATTACCTCATGTTTTTTCTTATCTTTGATCAATACTGAGCCAGGAGCATACTCGAAAACTGCGAGATCAAGATCGCGATCCATCGTCGACCATTCGTATTCTTCTTGCTCGTTCAGACCTTTAGTTTTACGCAATCCCAAATAAAGGTTGCGCACCCGAGTCGGCATTCCATACATCGGCAATTTACCGTGCTCGGCTAGGAAACGTGCAAGCCCCATATCCTCTTCAGGGGCATAAATTTTAAGCTCAGCGATTTCATCAATTATTTTTTTCGCATTTAATAATGAATTAAGCCGTTGTTTTTGCTCTGAATCGAACGTTGCTGCGTTAATAAAGCGATCGTGTATATTCTGAGTTGCTTTCAACGCTCCCAGCAATCGTTCAGCCCAATTAGTTTCATCGCTATGATAGTAATCATGCGTAGATACATATTCGCCATGAATATCAGGCGGAACGAGTTTATCCCCAGGGAAAACTGTTCCGTTTTTATGATCTTCTTCACGTAAAAGATTAAATGCAGCTCTAAGCCATACTTTCCGCATAAGTCTTAATGGAATGGCATCGTGATCAACCGCCAGAAAAGGTGGCGGCGGCGGATCTCCGGTGATCGCATGAGGATGAGCGAAATAGTAAGCATCATGTGTACGTCCGCGACAAAATGTAATAACGAAAGAAAAGGCCTGACCACGTCGCCCAGCACGACCGACGCGTTGCTGGTAGTTAAACCGCTGAGGCGGCATGTTGGCTTGATAAACCGACTGAAGTGAACCGATATCAATTCCTACTTCCATTGTCGTGGTAACGGCAAGCATATCGATTTCAGCGTCTAATTTTTCGAGTTCAGTCATTTCATCAACGAAAATGCCCTTGAATTTACGTAGGCGATCGGAGAAATCATCCGTCTGCCCCGTCAATTCTTCGACGTTCAGCCTGAAACGTTTAACTCCGTCTTGCTCTCCACGTACAATTCGTTTACCAAGAAAATTTTCCTTCCACAACTTTTCGACAACTCCGCTGGGTTCAACGCCGAGCGGGGTTAAGCAGCGAGTACAATTCTTAAACCCTAAATGTAAGTGAATTCGCCCGCATTTTCCGCATTGCCAATAATCATCACCTGGCTTACTGATTTTGAGGAACAACTTACCGATCTTAATTCGTCCAGCCTTATGCTCAAGCTGAGAAAATTGATTTAAAATACGCGTCAAACCATCTTGATACCCGCTATCACCGAATAAAACTCTGGCGACGCGCTTAACTTTCTCTTTTTCGACATGACTCCCTTCATACCAATCACGAGTACGTGTAGAGTCAAAATATTTATTATCAGTAACTCGATAGGCCCCTGAAAATACCCTTAACCACGCATCTAATTCTGGTAAGTCATCTTTATCTGATACGCATGGATATGCTAGACCTGTCTCTTCTAGAGCGAAGAAGGTATTAGCGAAAATAACATCATCTATCAGCTCAAATTGATCGCCGGTGATTTTTGTTTTTATCTTCATTTTTTCATGAGAAGAAAGTCCTTCGCTATATTTAACAGCCGTATCTTCCTTAGTAAAGTTAACATACCAAACATTGCTATCGTCCTCATCTGAACTGGAACGATACTTATATGGTGATATTCCTAACCCAACAAGCTCAGATGTGATTCTTCCGATTGAATCATCTTCAGACTCTAATAGCCTGTCTATTTTTATGCGTTTATACTTACAAAGATTAGCAATGCCCTCTTGATATTTTTTGATAGAATATAGCCGACCGTACTCATCATCATCCCTAGCCAGCATGGCTTCGGTCATTTTATCTTTAAGAATATCTTCGGATATGTAATTGTTTTCCGCTTCTTTAAGCATCGTTCTGGCCGCTGCGACCAATATTTCCCTGCGCAGATCGCGCAAGTGCAAACGTTCAATTTCCAGCGCCATTGATGCTGCATCCTGCCGACTATCTGAAAAAACAATACTCTTTGCTTCCGCACCGATCGCATGCAGCAATTCAAATAACTCTGTCGCCACAAGCTGGGATGACTTAGTAACACCAGTACGAAATGCGCGAATGGGCGTTCTGGAACGATTGCTGGCAGGTCGGCTGGAATAGTCAATGCCACAGTTAGGGCAGCAGAAAGGCTGTGCGGAGGGTTTCTTTGTCGGCTCGCCTTTTTTACCCGGAATTGTTTTTTGGAAATAAAGATATCCGCGAACCGCATCAGTATTTGTCGGAGATATTTCCTGCCCGATCGTCACAATGCCTGTAACAGGATTAAGCGCCGCCTTATCCCAAACATCCCAACCTTTTTCACAGCCTGCCGGACTTGTATGAGCTGTATCGACAGGCCAGAAAACTGCAAATTCATCCCACGTCATATCGTCATAATATTCAGCGCCGGGGCGTTCTGGAAGATTTTCCAGATTGGTCGCCGAAGGTAATAATTCGATGGTTTTACCACCATTCTGTCCCTTCTGACCGCCGATCAGTAACTCGCCACATGCCTCGCAGTACAACATCTCGAATAAACGGCGACCTCGTTTCTCTCCTCGACCTGGTTGAGCGTGCGATAAACCACGTTCCAAACAAAAATCGGAGAATTTCGCCTTTTGCTCTCCGGGCGATACGGAGGCGAAGAAACCCTCAATATTTCTGACGAATGTATGTACGCGAAAAGCTGGTGTGACGTTGGCAGGTTTCTCGCATTCCATCCCGGATTCCGGCAGCGCTCGCACCAGCATTAACCCGCGTAATGCTAATTCCAATTCATCTTGATTACTTGGGTCTTCCTTCAGAAAAACCTTATCAATGATTAGTCCCGGCGGCATTGCTCGCGGAGACTCGCAGCCATCTTCTATACAAGCGTTGGTCAGCAGCGCAGCTGCTTTCTCCGCTGCTTGTTTAATGCCTTGCATGCCATTTTGCGCTTTCACGCCCAGAGCCAAGAAGACATTAGACAAAGCCTGACTAACCGCGTCCGTCATGTTCAGATTGCGAACGACATTTCCCTGCCCCTCAAGGGCAACTCGCATCAATGCGGCGAAAGGCCGCACGGCGATTTTTCCTTCTGGTTTCGATGGTATATGAGGTTTTCCCTGAATGACGCAGTTACGCCAGAAATCAGGCTCATCACTACCGGGATCGAGAGAATCGCGGCAAGTACCGAAAGGCGAAAATAAATCGCGTAGGTATTTCCGTGATTGCTCTCCATCCACGCCTTCCATCGGCAGTGATGCTGAAGACGCGAGTAAACGCAGTTTGTAGCGATGTTTCGGGTCGTCAAGCCCGAGTCTTACGATCAGCGACTTAATCAACATCGCGGTTTCGGTTCCAGCGGAACCACGTAATAAATGCAGCTCGTCGAATACCAGATAGAAGTATGCGTCGTTGTTATTCATCAACCATTCGCGAGTAGCATCAAAGATACCGTCTTCGACTTCGCGCGAAAGCATTGCCCCTAGCATTGAGGCGTTGGTGACGAGAACGTCAGGTGGGGCAGCCTGCATATCCCAGCGAGACATCATTTCCCCACCGTCTGTCGAAGGGAATATATATCGGGTCTTTTCCGAAGGGTTTTCTTTTTCGTCGAATGCGCGCGCAGCATGCTGATCGCTATCAATTCGCTTCAACGCCTTACGTAATTTTTCAAGATTACGAGCACGGCGACTTTTTTCCGATTTGACTCCGGAAAGACGAGGGTGGTTGGCATAGCCAGTAATTGGTGTTGCGCTAGTATATTGCCCAAAGAAAATTCGATTCCTAGCGAAGCGATGCTCCATCACTTTCCGCGCGTTATCTGAATCTAATGTTTTACGTAAACGCGCCATTTGATCTTCAACCAGAGCGTTCATCGGGTACAGCACCAGCGCTCTGACTGCCGCCTGACGTTTTTCTCCTTCACGGCGAGAAACCCAGCTTGTTTTTTCATCGTTCCACCATCGATTTTGCAGATAACCGTCGCAAGGGGCCGCCCAGCTAACAGCTTCATTCGATAGTGCGGCCAGTATAGGCAACATAAAACTTTCCGTTTTTCCTGAACCTGTTCCCGATGTAACAATACCGGGGCAACCAGGAGAAATACCACGCTCCAGCATTTGAGTCTGGTGGCTATATGGCGCATGGACCGAACGACGCGGCCAGACTTCATCACCAGGTTTTGAATCGAACAGGCCGGATAACGCTAATTCGACGAACGCCTTACGGCCTTTGCGAGATAAACTATTTAGCGGCCCACCTTCCATCTCGGCCAGAGCTTCAAGCGTTTTATCAGAAGACTCATATCGTAAAACAGGCTCAATGTAGGGCTCCGCAGCAAATTCTCCACTGCTATTCAAAAGATTACGTCTTGAGGCCGAAACTGAAGGATCGGCAATACGAAAGCTGGTTTCTATATATGAAATGAAGAAATCCTGAATACGGCGAAAGCCGCCAATAGGGTCTAACATGATTTCCTTCTCCTGTAATTTATTGAGCGTACATTTCGTTATTCTTTAATTTCGGCGTATAAATCTATTAAATATTCCTGATACATCAATTTGTTTTGAGCATCAAGCAGCCCGACTTCATGCGCTGTTCTCATCGCCCGTAGTGTATATGCCAGATCCAAACGTCCAGCTGACATTTCATCCGCAATAGCGAGTCTGTCCGGGAGAGAGCCTTGCGATGCCGGGCCGGGATCCAGCTCACTATGATTTTCTGAAGAAAGATGTAAAGGGGATAACGCAATCGCATTCCGAATGACGACATTTTCCATTCGCAGGCGAAGATGTTGTTCCTTCATTTTCTCCGTTTCTTCACAATCTTCGTTTTCAATCGTGCCGCAAATCAGAAAGCGTCGGGGGAAATCACCACCGTACAATTGTTCTTTCAGTGCTGGCAACCAGAAACGCGCAGCGGAACATTCGACACGCTCAATGACGGCGAGGATCGTTCTGGGATAAGAAGACTCGCTCAACAATAAACCCTGGTAAAGCGGCGTCGCCAGATGATTTCCTGCACGAACCCAAAGATCCCCGCAGGAAATCATCGTCGGATCGGCAACCAATCGGATGGAGCGGCCTGAAGAAATTAGCGATTCGGCAATAGCAAGGAAGTCTTGTGTTTCTGGGCCATATAGCAACGGACACTCACCAGCCAACATCAACGCAAGAAATTGCGTCATGAGTATCTTTCCATCGGGTGTCAGTAACTTGTTCTCTCTAACGCTATGACCGAATTCTTCACAGGATATTACTCTTGCTTGCGCTGGAAGGCGTACTTCGGGGATTGCTGAGTAAGCCATTCGACGAGCCTTCTCGGCAATGGCGATATCCATTTTTTCGAGTTCATTTTTTGCCTGAGCAGTACATTCTTTGACATCGGTTAAAGATGCCAAACATGCTTTATGCTCGCTGATCAGGGTAGTGAGTATCTGATGCTGATTTGCGTTCTGAGCACATAACTCAGCGCAAGCGTCTTTCAAACGGCTAATTTCATTTTCAAGATACTCTTTTTCCTGTTTGAGCGTTCGTTCTAAGTCCGCTTGCTTTTTTGCAAAATCAATCTGCAGCTTTTCTGCTTCGAGCTGTCGTAATTGTGCAATCTCCTCTTCAAGCTCGCATTTCCTTGTCTTCTCAAAAACAGACATTTCCGTTTCAATAACTTCACGACGTCGCAGTCGTTCAGTAGAAAACTCTTTATCAAGCGACCTATACTGTTCGGCACGCAACGCGACTCGCTCTTCTTCCGCGATTTTTTGTATCTGATGCTCGAGAAGCTGGGCGATATACTGGTCCCTCAAGACGGCTTCTGTAAACTGACGAGTCAACGAATCCTCTTCTTCCAGTTTCTTAGCCAACTCTCCTGCCCGGAGCGTTTGAGCTGCAGCCAGAAGGTCATTGACTCCGGAAGTTAATTTTCCGTTTTGCTCATTTGTGTGCACCCGAAGCCATGAAGCAATTGCTGCTGTCGAATCAGCGCAGGAAAGTATTTGAATAACGTTTTCGATGTACTGCTTATCCGGCGTCCAGTCATGGATATAAGCAGGTGACGCATCGACATCAGGCATATAAAACAATTTTCCGCTTTCAGATATGCTAGATACGGAAATTACGACACCTCCATGAAAATCATATTCATATACGTTCTGGCTTTTAGACAGGATCAGACAACCTAATTTCGACTCAGCTAGATTTGCCAAAATCAGGCCATCCGCGCCAAAACGAATAGCCCATAATCCCGGCTCGCCATCTGTTGTTATACCATCGAAACTCAGTTGGCGACGCGTTTCCAATAGTGTCTGGCCAGAAGATAAATCATAATAAGGATAAATACGGCGGGCATGTTTCGCCTGTGCTCTGTTGCGTGTGCCAGGCCCAACATGAAAAGCGGCCCAATCTCCCTTACGAAGCGACAAAGCCTCAGCCTCGTTAAACTCAACTTCTCCCGTGCGAGGAAACAATTTCTTAGGGTTATCGATCGAACGCCAGCCAACAGGCGTTTCCTGTGCAATAGCTTTAAGGTAAGACTGATAATTTCTGCGATCAAATTGACCAAGATACCAAGGGATTTTGCCCATATTTAATTTTCCTTATTATCCCTACGTCAGCTTTAGCTGACCATTTCGCCATATCAGACGCACTTTTCCCCCGGAATGGCGACTGGCGGAGATTATGCGGCTTAAATCACCCTCGCCGTTTGGAGAAAGGGAATAGAAACATCCCGGTAGCAGTGACTCTAACCAGAGGAAAGAGACATCATCAACAGGATATGCGTAGCCGGAGTCAAACGGACCTCCGTTTCTAAGCGTATAACGCCGTATTCCCGCAGCTAGTGCGTCGGGAAGGCCGCAATCATTGATAAGACATAGCAGATGATTTTTGGTGACGCGTTCAAAAATGGGTTCCCGATTTTTTGCGCCAGCGGCGATAATAGCTGCAGCTCTAGAAAGATAATGTGTTGTTTTTCTTCCGGAAACAACTCGATAGATATCATGATCCCGTCCGCCTGGGTGAATATGAAGTGACAGCGAAGCAGACTCTTTATCCTTGGAACCATGCTGCTGAAATCTTCCTGAACGCCAGTTCCAGATCGCCACTGACTCGTGTAATTCAGCGGCGCGTTCCGTCGTGACCAGTGAAAGAGGTAATGTATCGGGTGATGATGGGATTTCGATAAGCGGCCATCCTAGACGCTGGGATAACGTATCCGGATTAGCGAGTGCGGCCCCAAATACAGGGGGCGACCAGAGGCTTACGCCGCGACGACGGAAACTTTCTCCGCCCAGTCCGGCGACCGCTTTTTTAAAATCATCGATCAGACTGGCACAGACCGCACCTTCCACAACCACAAGAGAATTTTCTCCATTGCGAATATGAAGCAATGAAGGTTTAACCAGCGTCCATGCCCGACCTTTCCATCCAGAACGCAGGCGTGGCTCGATCAGACCTGCATTTTGTAAACAACGAATCAAATGCCATACGTTGATATTACCATCCACATGCCTGAGAAGCGCAAATAACTCAGCTTCTTCCCAGCCGCTGGCTCCGCTGGCGTAAATCGCCTCCAAAAGATGATCGCAGCATTCTTCGCTATCTTCCCACTGAAATTTTTCTTCGAAATTAAACGCCGGCACCTTAAGTGAAGACGTCGACCAGTCACAAAACGGCTTAAACCGGTATCTTGCGCTTTCGCCTAAAGTCGGGTGCGGTACGGCACGAGTGAAAAAACGCGCGCGCCGGCGCCACGGCGGCGTTTTCTCACCTGTATCAAGGGTTGGCTCGATGAAAATTTCACCGTTAAGCGGTACAGAAGAAATCAAACGACCATCTATTACAGAAACGTTTGTCCTTGCATCAACATTCCCGGATGCATATATCCTGTAGCTTCGCGTATCTGACTCAACAAAAGGCAAAAATGCAGGCAATCCTAGCCATCCGCCAGGGACGCGTATTCCCCCATATAGCTGAGGGCGGATAACGTCGTCATCCTGAATACTCGAAGAGGAGCTTATTGAGCGGAATATATCCACCGCTGAAAATCTGTTCAGTGCCTGCGCCGTTAAAATCCACTCGTCTTCTGTAATATATCCATTAAGGCGCTTACTCATTTGTACAGAGTGTTTACTGGATAAAGCGATATGAAAACGTTGAGAATCTACGTCGGGGGACGATGTCGCTCTCCAGCGCCCGTGTCCGATTTCATAAAAAAAGAGTAAGCCTACCTGCGTTGCTTTCCCCAGATTTCCGCTGATTGCTGCGTCGCGAGCGATAAGGGCTTCGGATAACGTAGAATGAAAAACGCTTTCGTCACTCTCGCCTGCGACGCTGAAATAGCACCGCGAACCGTCGAAGTCGAGGTACATATCAATGATAGTTTGGTGAGTCATTACACAGGACGATATCTGCACTGCTCGTTGGCGCAAGCGCCAGAAGGGCATATCGAACAGTGCTCGACGTCCCAATAACCACGCGTCTCTGAATTCAGTGAAAGCCTCCTTCAGCGCATGAGAAACTCCCTGTCTTTGAATAAAAATTTGAAAATACTCGATTAACTGGCGCGGGTTAGCGGCGGCTTGCGGATAGCTCTCAAGACATTCGCTCATCAGCCGCAGATCGGCTTTATTCGGGAATGCTAGTCGCAAGGTGTGACCGATCTGGACCCAGCCATCCCGTGGCGGTAAGATAAGACGCCTGTAGGGTTCGCCTTCCTGAATACGGTGCCTAAGCCATTCGGCCAATGCCTCCCACATCTTGTTAATGCCGGATAAGTTTTGAAAACTATGAGTGACCTGCAGCCAGTTCTGTAGTTTCAGGCGAAAATCATTACGTTCGTCCTGCGCGTCGAATTGACTGCTGATAAGCAGCGTCATGATAAGATAAGTAAAATATCCGGGCGATCGACGAGTCGACTTTTCCATCATACCGCTTTCCAGGCGCTGCGGCAGATCCCGTATTTTTGACATACATTTTCGAAACGCTTCTTCAGCTTCATCCGCGCTAACCCCGCTTTCGGCGAATGCCGCCGCGAGCGTCGTCGGCGTAACTTCAAACCAGCGAATATCCTGCGCGTCGCCGTCAGCGCGGAACCGGAGAAAATAATCAATCAGTTTACTTTCCCAACCATCAGGCGTAACGGGCGACGTCCAATTCATTCGCGAATATCCTCCGTCCGATGGGTACTAGTTCGGACAGCCATAGCCAGTGGCTCCAAAATACGCTCGGCCAGAAAACGGACGGAAGGAACGGCGAGGCCGTCACCGATCACTTTAAACGCCGATTGATAAGCCGCCGGAAGAATAAAATCATCCGGCAAACCCATCAACGCCGCCGCTTCTTTGACCGATAACAAACGCGTTTTTACCTGGTTGCCCTTAACAACAATAATACGCGGACGTGAAGCCCCGCCTTTTGGTGTTCTAAGACAACCAAGAACGGGCGAGAACGTAATTTCGGTCCGTTGCCTGTTGACACCTTTTTCTTTGCGCATGCGTAAATAAAGGCTGCCTACAATTGCCACGCCAGATGCCTGCGCCTTCGCCAGACGCGACAGATTCGCCGGTGCCATCATACCGATCAGCCGTTGTGTTTCATCGAAAGAATGCCAAAGCGCGTTATCATCCTCAAAATCAATTAAGTCATCTAATTCCTTCGTTCTTGCTCCTGGCATATTGCCTGGCGACCACCAGACCCAGTCATTGCGATCATCCTTTATAAGCGCTTCGCAGGCTCGAATGAGCGGAGGAGAATGCCATTGCGGCAAAGGTTCTTTTGAAACCAAACATTCGGGAATGGAAACATGGCGACTAATCGCTACAAGAAATACGCGGGGCCTGGACTGTGGAAGAAAATGCTTCGCATCAATGATCATTGCGCCATATCGGTAGCCAGTTTTACTTAACTGATGACATATAGCAGCGAAATGGCTACCTTGATTCAGCGTTAGCAACCCAAGAACATTTTCAAGAACAAGAATCGGCGGCTTACGGTTTTCCTCGCTGAGCCTGCTTATTAAATCGAGGAACGGCCATACTGCGCCGGAACGCGTGGTCTCATCCGCGCTGGAATCTCTTTCGCCAATCCCCAGGCCATTGCCGGCCAGCGATAAATCCTGGCAGGGAAATGAGGCCCAGCTTAAATCGGCATGAAGTGGCAGTTCATCGGGGGCTACTTCGCGTACATCGCGCATGTCGAAATGTTCGTCGCCCCAGTTGTCGGTGTATGTCGATGCTTTTACCGGGTCCATATCGTTGGCAAACAGACATTGCCAATGTTTTCCCAGCCCAGCCCTGGCCATACCGCCCCCCGCAAAAAACTCATAGAAACTGAATCCCGCTTCGTGAAGTTCCGTTAAATGATTGTCTCTCGTGACGGCTTTAGTGCTCATGACCTGACCATAAAATAGTATTCCTTAATCGGGACATCGATCATTTTCCTAAAAGGGATATTCTTTTCTAGATAGTCTATAAAATCATGAAGATAATATCTATATGGATAAATGTGCTGGCTATGTAGCAAAGTATTGAAACTGACTGAAAACAAAGACAATTCTCCCCTTCAATTAGTGAGATTGTTGAAATGATGACGAAAAAATTCAAACAGTTAGACTTGCGCTGTAAAATGTTTGTTATTTAAAAAAAATTCACTATCGGAGAGGATAGCTAAAATGTCGTTTTCCATTCTTCCTTGGTCTGAGCTAGCACCACAATACGATGGGACTATTTTACTGGGCAACGGCGCAAGCATCGCCGTTAGTCCTCGTTTTGCATATGGATCTCTGTTTGAACATGTAACGCAAAGGGAGAGCCTAGAGGCAGATGTACGCAGACTTTTTGACTTTTTTCAAACTAAAGATTTCGAACTTATTCTGCGTATTGTTTGGCAGGCGTCTAACGTCAATAAATCTTTAGAAATTGAGGATGCCCGCACCCATGAGGCCTACCTCCGAATCCGTGAATCCCTCATTGAGGCTGTAAGGGATGTGCATCCTGAGCATGATGAAATTAATGAACAACTGCCATATATTTACGAGTTTCTAAAAAAATTCAACACGGTTATTTCGCTTAACTATGACCTGATCGTCTACTGGGCAATGACATATGGCTTGGATATCAAAGATCATCATCGATTTAAGGACTGCTTTCTTGCCAGAGGTCTTTTTGAGCAGGATTGGCAGCGGTTAAGAGGAATGCTTGGAGATGAACGGTCTAATACGCTTGTTTTTTATCCGCATGGCAGTCTCATATTGTGTCGAAATCGCATTGAACAGGAGAGTAAAATTCATATCCAGAAGGCGGGTTTACTTGAGTCGATTCTGAAACGTTGGCAAAGCGAGGAAGTCGTTCCGCTGTTTGTGAGCGAAGGGACGCATGAACAAAAAGTAAACTCGATTCAGAGTAGTTTCTATCTATCAACGGTTTACCGGGAAGTTCTCGCAGAACAACGTGAGAATCTTGTGATTTTAGGCTGGGGAATGGGCGAGCATGATATACATCTGCTAAAACGAATGGCAGGAACGGGTATAAAGCGAGTCGCGGTATCTGTTTTCAGAAGAGACCAAGCATATTGCAATAGAGCTAATCAATTAATCAAAGATAATCTTGGGCAAAAAACTATGATAGAGTTTTTTGACACTGAAAGTCCGGGCTGCTGGAATCAGCTACCAGAAATTTGATGAGGGGCTCTAACGGTTAACAATGTGGGGACATAGTTCAGGCGGTGCGTTATTAGCGCTATGTTCTTTTAACTATTTAATTAGAATAAATTTCTCATTTTCTCAATTGGATAGTTCAGTAATTCGTTATGAACATCCCGACACTGGATGGGTAGTAATTTCACTTTTGCTTACCCTGAGCTTTCGTTAAGCCAGTCCCCCATAAGTTCAGAACCGCAAGCTCAATTGGACTGACCTCACCTTGGTAACAATCAGGGCCATGATGGCATTCCTTCCATATGCTGCCGTGAGTATATAAGCATTATCGAACCAGCATATATTTGGCTCTATACTCACAAGCTTGTTGATGTAGAGTAACTCAGATTGACGTCGGTTGACTGAAAAGCGGGGCGAAGCCTTGCGGACACTGGATTTTAGAAACAAAAAAAGCCGCCCTTAAGCGACTTTGATTTGCATCTTATGGTGCCGAAGGCCGGACTCGAACCGGCACGTATTTCTACGGTTGATTTTGAATCAACTGCGTCTACCGATTTCGCCACTTCGGCACTGAAGGGGATGCGGAAACGTTGTGGATTATACCTGTCGCGCGCCGCCATGCAAGCGACGACGCGCTAAACCCGCGCTAAGTGCCCAAAAAACCAGCGCTACCGTCAGTCCAGCTCAGACACCGCCAGACGAATCACCCCCGCGGCCTTCTGCTCCGGCAGCGCCAGCACCTTCGCCCACATGTCCTGCACCATATCGCACGAGAGCTTCTCTTTGCCCACCGCGTTCTCCGGCATCTGCAGCAGCTGGATGTCCTCGCCGTATTTATCCGCCAGCGCCTTCATAATCGGGCGGACGGTCGTCACCGCGGCCTCACGCTCGGCCGGAGTCACATTGTGGCTGTTTTTGCCGTAGGCCGCGCGCATCATGTCGGCGTCGGCCTGCATGCGCCGGGCCATCATCTCTTTATCCAGCACCCGCACCGGGTTAACGCCCCCTTTCACCGCCGGGTAGAGGAAGCGGAAACAGGCGTCGTCGCTCACCTTCTGGATGGCGGCGGTCTGCTCCATGTTGGCCTTCATATAATCCACCACGTTGGCGTCCGGGGCGTGCTGCAGGCGCGACATCTGCAGGGTCAAAATCTGCGGCTGGATGACGTCGATGATGTGCTGTTCAGACTCGCCCGCTTTCTGCATGGTGAGGATCTGCTCGCGGATGCGCTTCTGGAACGCGGGTTCCTGCTCTTTAATCACTTGCCAGGCGGGCATCGTGTTGAGGGTGGTATCAAGCTGCTGTTCAGGGGTGCGCTGCATACGCTGTTTGTCGAAATACACCCAGAACGCCACGGCGGCGGCCGCGACGACGACAATGACAATACGGGTCCACGTTTTATTCATCTCGCATCCTTATCCTTTAGCTATGCCGGTTTACACCGGCACGCCGCTGTGGAAGCGAAACTCGTGGTCCGGTGTTGAGATAAGTGTGGCTTCAATTTCGCCAAAATGCTG
>Ga0209795_10000076_pt1 | contig 94826 bp, 89 predicted proteins | sample AgamicOrMarz_FD_187166 | JGI IMG/M metagenome (GOLD analysis project Ga0209795, IMG submission 187166) | Agave microbial communities from Guanajuato, Mexico - Or.Ma.rz (SPAdes) (version 2) | ecosystem: Host-associated > Plants > Phyllosphere > Phylloplane/Leaf | place: Guanajuato, Mexico...
CCATCAGACCCGCAATAACAGCCATTTTGAAAAATTTATTCATGTTTGAAATCTCGCTTATAAAGATAAAAGAGCAGCGTAATAACGGCTGTCATTACTGGTAGGAAATGGTGTAGGTGGCTTCGCCCGTGTGGGAGCCGATTTTGCGGCTCGGGCCCGAACCGCCATTAAACTGTGCCCTCAGCGGCAACTTATTATCCCCGGCAGCGATGGTGAAATCGCTGTCGACAGTAATGGTGCCGTCGGTGAGCATGCCTGCGTTAGTCGTATCGTTGATGATCATCCAGTAAGAATAATCACCGTCAACCATCTTTGATTTCACGTTGTCGATGTAGTCCGCGATGCTGTAGTTACCGCTATTAGCAGACTCAGCATTCAGCACCACCGTAGCCCTGGAGGCTGCCGCCGGGCAGGTCGTCAGGTCAATGGTGAAGTTTTTGTCAGTTGCGCCGCCCCTGGCAGCATCCTGACTCATCTGCCCAAAATCCACCGTAATATCTTTGCTGTCAGTGGACAGAACGCAGGTATCGCTGACGATGGAGCCGTTAAAGGTCACCGTACCATCCTGAGCGTGAGCCATGTTCAGACCGCCCATTACGGACAGCGCAAGGGCGCTCAGCGCCATGATTTGTTTTTTCATTGGTTTAAGACTCTGAATATGTTGATTCAAAACCGACGGTTATATTTTCAGACTTCGTGAATTCATTTTGTTACACGAAACCTGAATGCAAAACATTATTCGGGATTGATATCTGACACTGTCAAATAAGCATTATCACGCGCTAAAAACAGCGACTCCGAATAATATTAGTTGCGCAATATACGGAAATTTCAGGTAGTGTAAAGCTGCGCAGGGGATGCATAAACAAGCATTTTTTTACACTTTCACACCTTGCCGTTTTTTTTAGTTTATTTATCAGCACGCTGCCATTTCTTCACACAATATCCAAAAGTGGATTATTCATACTTTGAGAGCTGAATGATTCCACCATCGGATAACCCCCCTCTAATTACCCAGCCCTCATGTACGCTTCTTTACCCCGGTATATTTTGGCCTCCGGGCCTTTAATGACCACATCCGCAGTCACGGGTGACATTCCCCGGGCATCACTCCCCCTTCAGCACCCACCCAATGATTTTAGGCCACAGGTCCGGCATACTGCAGGAAAACACGCCGCTACGGTATCAGAAAAAAATGCGGCTGAGATTAAAAACGAGCAACTCATGCTGCGTGACGGAAAAGCTGAACACCCGCCTGGCCTCTGACCTGATGAAAGTGAAGGAAATGATGGAAGGGAAGCACCATCTTTAGTCATCTCCCGATGAGTGGAGGGCAGGCATGCAGGCAAAAAGCGGTTTCCGGAGCTCTGATTCACGGCCTTTTGCACAAACGGACATCGCAGAAAGTACAGGGGAAAACTAATGCGTAAACTGGCACAAACCGCTCTCAACGATCAAATACCGAATTAAAACCTGCACCAGAGGAGCGCCGGGAACCGCCGGAATACACATTAAACATTACATTTCATCTTTTATCACTGCCAGCAGACCATCAGTTATAATTCAGCGTAAACTGGGAGGTTGCGACTGCCGTTCCGACGCCAACAGACGAAGCTGTAGCCACATAGCGGGCCAGGAATGACAGGGTGGCGGCGTGGGTGGTAGCATCAACAGTGACATCGCGTGAAGCGTTATGAAGGGGCACTGGTGTGCCATCCTTTTCCGCAATCTCTACCGCCACTGAAGTGGCGCCGGAATATTTATCCAGCCCCAGCAGACTGGCATTAACCGGATCAGAAACCCCGTCAAATTTTGCCAGTACACTGCCGATACTGGCGGGGCACTCCGTCAAATCGATATTGAAATCTCTGGCCGGAGATTTATCTCCTGAGGCACTGAACTGCGCAGACGGAATATTGCCCAACTGTACAACCTGGTTACTGTCTGCCGGGTCAACAACACAAGATGCCGTTGTCAGCGCTCCTGTAAAACGTACCTGCCCATCGTGTGCCTCCGCCGGACCCGCCCCACAGAGAAGTCCTCCCGTCAGCAGCAGGACTACCCTGTGTGGTTTCATCTTCAGTTTGGTTCTCATTCTCTTACTCCCTTGTGTTTAATCGTAGCACCAGACAATATTCCTCAACGTGACGAAAATAAATTTCTCAGACCGGGTGCCTGTCGTGGGTTACTGATAATTAACTGTAAATTGTGCAGTAGCATTTCCTGGACCCGCGCTGACCGGAATCGTTGTCGCCACATACCGGGCCTGAAACGACAGAATATTATCGCTCCCCGCGACCAGCCCGTAATATGCAGAGGGTGTGCCGGGAATAATTTTCTCGCCCGTTGCATCCGACAACTCAATCCCCAGCCCCCTGGCACCACCACTGTCCAGCGCCAGCAGCGTGCTGTCACCTGTGACCGTTGCGCCATCAAACGTCACCGCGGCTCCACGCGTACCCGGAGGACAGTTCCCCAGTTTGATCGCAAACTGCGTTGGCGATGCCCGGTCGCCCGGAGCTCTAAACTGTGCGGCCCCGACATTACCCAGTGCTACCCTGACGTCCTGTGAACCGGTATCCACTGTGCAACCCGCAATTTTGATACTGCCCTGGAAGGACAGGGCCAGTGTATCAGCACGAGCCTCCCCCAGTTCTCCCGCGCCCACCATTCCCGTCAGCATGATCAATACCACATTGATCACCCGGAAGGTCGGGTGCAAAAAATAGTCTGTCAATTTCATCCGCTATTTCCCCTACCGGTAATTCAGAGTCAGGGTGGCTGAAGCGTCAGCCGGCCCTGCCGTAATGGTTGGCCCGGTCTGGATATAACGGGCGTACCAGTTAGGTGAAAAACTGCCCTCCCCCACATTGCTGGCCATTTCGAACGCAGTATTCAGCTGCAGCGGGTTGCCATTTCCGTCCGTGAGCTGCACGCCTATCCCTCCCGCAGAGCTCCCGCTGCCGGACGACAACAAATTGAGCGTGCCGGCCTGCGACGGATCGGCATCCCCCTGTATCGTGGCCTCGATGGACGCACCAGCGGAGCAGTTGAGGCTCACAGGTATACGTTGTTTTGCCGTAGCGGTCCCCGTACCTGAAAAATCGCTGGCAAACCAGTCCCCCATCATGATCGTCAACTCCGATGGGCCATTTACCGTACATCCGGACTGATTTATACGGCCGGTGAAATTAACGGTGGTGGTATCGGCCATCGCCAGGCTACTGACCGGACACAGCAATACATTCAGCAACGCAGTCACTGCACATTTTATGAATATTCGCAGGGTTAACTTAATTAGATAAGCCATCGGTTCTTTCGCCTCAGTTATAGGTAAATGCCACCGTGATGGAGGCGTTGCCATCTCCGGGCGTAACCGCAGTGCCAGTCTGAATATAATGCGCCTTCCATCCGGGGTTAAAACTTCCTGCACTGGCAGAGGTAATGATTCTGAATTTCGTATTGAGTACCAGTGGATCCCCCGAAGCATCCATCATTTGAATCCCCACACCGGTGGCCGAGTCACTTCCGTCAGCCAGATTCAACGTTCCCGGCTGTGAATCATCGGTATCTGCCGTAATTTTCGCTGAAATACCGATACCCGAATCCGGGCATGAAATGGTCAGATCAAGGGGGACATCTGCAGTTGTTGAACCGATCCCGGATAAGTCGGACGTATCCCAGGTACCGAGAGGGACATTCGTGGTTGATACCGCATTACAGGAAGGCACGGTTATACTGCCCTCAAGTAAAAACAGATCCATTATTGTATTATCACTGTACCCACTCGCAATACGTATCCCACCAAAATCACCTGATGAGGTGACATTAGCCGTTTTGATCAACGTAAATGTGTACGTTCCATCTTCTCTCCAGGGATAGTTTGCTTTGTTACTGGTACAGGCAGGGCCTGAAAAAATATAAATCATGCCGTCAGTTGTATTACACAGCCCGGTTTTCTGGGCCTTGATCCCCACTCCTTTTATATTTGTCTGAAAAGTATACTGATCGCCATTCGGATCATGTGCCGTTGCAAATTTCCAGTATATTTGCCCGTAACTGCAATTACTTACCAGCATGCCATTACCGGGAAATGATATTGTCTTAATTTCCTGCCCCGTATGGATACCTGAAACATCTTTGTTCCCGAAATTGACATGATAGGGTGGAATGTTTCCTGAAGGACAACCTGCATGGGCAGTTTTAAGTAAAATAAAAAATGATGTAAATATCAGGCACAGCAGAAATAAATATCTCTTCATCGTTTTATTACTCGCATTTTACATTGATCTGTAGCAAACCATGTGAAGGATTATTATTCGCCGGTAAGCTAAAACTGCCCTGGCATTGTTCTCCTGGGCTGTCACCCCACCGGGAGAGAATGATACCCTCGTCAGGTATGCCACTCAGATAAACGTCTCCCGCCTCGCCAACAATGCCAGTATTCTCAGTATCACCCTGAAGTGACACCAGGGTGCCAAATGGAAGCGATTTCCCGGAATGCGTCAAATGCATCAATACGCGGGAACCCACGTGCGTTTTAAAATTGGCTATCACCACGGCGCCCGCGGTTGGCACCACATTCTGGACATTCTGCTCCATATCCACATCCTCACTAAGACTGAGCGGATCCAGTGCTATGCGTGACTGGCGATACGGACTCAGGTAGGGCACCACGGCATAACCCCGCCAGTCGGTGTATACCCCGGTGTTATTCTGCACCTTCACCCCTGACGCCCCGGGCGCACGAATAATGGAGAGTGCCGCCATATCACTGGCCTGCTGCCCGAGCGTCACGCCGTGTGGATGCGCTATCACACTGCCCTGCACTCCGTAGTTCACCTGATGCGAATCCGGGTTATAGTTATAACCGGCAGTCGTTTCACCGTAGGTGCCTTTGTAATCCAGGCTTGCAGTACCATTATTCCCTTCCCCGTGGTTGCCATACCCCTCTGCCGCACTCCAGGAGAGGTTATTGTCTGCCAGTGCCGTTCCGCTCATCCCAGCCTGTGCACGCGTCAGGCCGTGTTTGTCCGTATTGATATTCATGTTCATCCACGTATCAGACAGCCAGCGTGACAGGGGGATGCTGACGTTCAGGGCGTACTGCTGATTATTGTCCTGGCCACCATCCGCGGTTTTTGTGTAGGTATACATCAGCGTCCAGCTTATCCCTTCCCAGGAATGGCTGTACCCGAGGCTCAGGTTCCGTTCGTATCCTTCAATATCCCAGTAATCCTGCTGGTAGCCGGAGAATGAGAGCGATCCCCAGTCTCCTCCCATCAGATTCTGCACCAGATCCAGCTGTATTTTGCTGCGTTTATTATTCTGCAGACGGTTATCGAAAGTCCCTTCGTCGTAGGCCTGGTAGTCCAGCGCTTCCTGAAAGGTATAGAATCCTTTCGTCGAATAGCGGTAACCCGCCAGCGTCACCGTGGAGTCGGTCGTGGCGACATCCTTGGAATATTGAAGGCGATAAGACTGCCCTTCTTCCTGCTTCCGGTTTTGCAGGTCTGTATTAGCCTGCGTGGCATCCACGGCTAGTGAACCCAGTTCACCCAGACTGAAACCCATGCCCGCTGCCATCGCGCGGTATCGGTCATCAGCAATCTGCAGCCCACTGTAGAGTGTTATATCGTATGGAAGACCGTAAATCAGGGTTGTCTGGCCGAAGTCCGGCTCAGCCACCCCGCCAATACCGGCCCGATATTTCCCCAGTGTAAACGCGTATTTAAGCCGTCCTTCACGCTGCATGACAGGCACATTCGAGAACGGTTGCACAAATGTACGCTCCGAGCCGTCAGCCTCCTTGATGCTGACCCGTAAATCCCCGCTTGAAGAAGTCGGGTACAGATCATTAATGACGAAAGGGCCGGGAGGAACATAGCTCTGATAAATGACGGATCCGTTCTGGCGGATGGTCACCTGAGCATTGCTGCTGGCAATTCCCCTCACCGTGGGTGCGAAACCACGGAGGCTGTCCGGCAGCATGTTATCGTCTGATGCTATCTGGGCGCCCCGAAACTGAATGCTATCGAAGACATCAGACGAGGTGTAGCTGTCCCCGGCCGTAAACTGTCCCCGTATGCGCGGAATATCATGCTGCAGCCAGGTATGAATAGAGTCCCAGTGGCTTTCACGATTATCAGGGTCATCCGCATCGTCCCGCCCGGGGTCATCGCCCGGGGGGCTACGGGTTCCGTTACGCACGTAATTCCAGGTGCTGTAGTTACGTAAACGCCACCCCCCCAGATTCAGGCCGCTTCGCAGACTGAGGAAATAACTGTCATCATGCCCATTTTCCTCCTCCTGCCAGGTGTTCGCGCCGGTGAAGCTATAGTTTATGAGTGCAGCCGGGACGCCTTCACTCCACAATTTCGGCGCGACCGCCCCCTGGGCGCTCAGGCGCATATTTGCCTGAGGTACGGTGATCAGCAGTTTTTGCTGGCTAAAAAGAAATTCCGTCGTCGCCTGCGGGATGGCCGACGTCAGGTCAGTCACCGTAGTGTCCCGGGGGAGTTTTTGCAGCGCAGGCAGTGATGCCAGCTGAACCCCCATGCTGTCGAGGTCTGTCGGCGTCAACTCCGGCTCGAGTCTGCCTCCCACGCTGCGGACAAAGGTAATATCCCGGGTATCCTGCAGTTCACCATTGATATACACATCCACCCGATAGGTCCCCGGAGCCTGTTCACCCGACTCAAAATGTGTCAGGTCTGAAGGCACCGCCGCTCCCCGATCGAGTTCCAGTGCGTGAATATTGAACACGTCTTTAGCCTGAACTTTAGAAACCAGGGCCATAACCAGCGCCACAGCCATCGGCGTTGTTCGCAGGATAATCCGGTACCGATCAGAAACCATTTCATAGCCTGGGATCAGGCAATGTGGTGATGTCATTATCTCTTCTCATCAAACAGTGTTGTCAAATCAATCCCAACGACCCGGAATGCAGAGCACGGGTATGCATCCGGTCAGTGAAGTCGTGCCGTCTGTGCCTGACTTTCACCACCATAATCATTAATCACCGTCCAGCGAACATCCTGGCCGGAAGCCGCAGGAGGCAGGACGAATGCAGTGCTGGTGTTAGGGGCCGCCATCAGGTTGAGTTGTTTCAGCGGCACTCCCCCCACGGAAAGCGTGTTAAAGGACATGAACCAGGGAGTCGGGTTGGTGACGATCAGATCATTCCCCTGACGATGAAAAGTCAGATGTCCATAATCTTCATTTTTGGGGGCTGCCAGCCCCCCCGGGCGCCAGAACATTTTGATACGGGTCTTCACCGCTATCTGAAGGACATTTTTGCTGGCTTCTGGCATAGACGGGATAGACTTTACATCCATCCAGAACACAGCCTCCCTGTCTTCCGGCAGGTTTCCACCGGAACGGATAATACGCAGAATGTTTTCAGATCCAGCATCCAGACGGAACAAGGGTGGCGTCACCACGAAAGGAGGCTTCAGTGCCCCCTCATGGTCTCCGTCCGGACCATCATCATCAACCCAGGCCTGGATGAGGAATGCCCTCTTGTCGGTATTGCGGACTGACAACGTGGCTTCTCGCTTTGCCCCGTCATAAATAACGCGGGTTCCCCCTACCGTTACTCCGGCCTGTGCGATCCCGCTCCAGACACAAAGCACCAGAAATACTGTTTTGCCCAAAATAAGCTTCATCAGTTCCCCTTCAACATGGGTGCGTCACCTTCCGGGTCAGTGGGCTATTCCCTCCCCCCCCGGAAACGATATAAAGAGGGTGGTCTGAAGACCACCCGGTAACTTCATTGCCGCCGTCAGGCGAGATTAGTTGTAGTTGATAGTGAAATCAGAAGTCCCTGTCGCAGAACCCGCGCCTGGCGTTGCGGTCGTGGATTTATAACGGCCGATGAAATCCAGATTTGCGGCGTGAGAAGTGACGTCAATGGCCACTGGCTCAGAGGCGGTGTACAGCGGCAGCGGAGTGCCGTCAGCCTGGCCAATTTCGATACCCACTCCCGTCGCACCAGAACCCTCATCCAGCTTCAGGAGGGTGTTGTCTACTGGATCTGATTCACCATCAAACTTCACTGCTGCCTGAGTCAGGGTGGCAGGGCATGCTGTCAGGGCAATAGTGAATTTGGTCGGGGTGGATTTGGTATCCTTACCGGCCATTGCTGAAGCAGAGACAGTCCCCAGATCTACTGGCAAAGCACCTGCGCTGCCATTATTAATGGTGCAGGCATCTGCAGTGATAGTGCCAGTGAATTTCACCTGACCATCGGCAGCCTGTGCGGCATTCATTACAACGAGTGACGCAACAGCAGTAAGAGCAAATAATACTTTTTTCATTTCCATACTCCGATTTAACACAACAAATATAAAAACACTCTCATAAGGAGAATTCATCTCCATATCCAGGCAATCTCCCTTTATTTGGTTAAAGGTTAAAAAAGCACTGAATAAACGAACAGATGAACACAAATTGAATTCAAAAAATAACCAGACGTCGAAGGTGGTTATCTGACAATTTGGACCCAACTGTCACATTTAAATCAAATAACCATAAAATAATCAATATGCAGCATTAAATGCTGCATATTTAATCCATTTAAAGATTTAAAACCAATAAATTCAATAATGGAGTTGATGCGCCATTTCGAGGTAGTGTTAAGAAATGCTGTACTTAACTGTAATCAAATATATCTTCCACACATCTCCTCAATGCGGATACGCGCCACAGAAATGTCTCAAATGGGATTTAAAAACATTTTGACGTGTTGAATTGAGGGTTTAGCATTAACTGACAGTTGGGTCCAAAATGTCATTTTCGGTTTATTTCACTTCTGCCATACTCCATTAAATCGTGCTGCATTGCTGGCTGTATATAAAACAGTATGGCGAATATTTCTGTGTCCAAGATAATCCTGAATTAATCGGGTATCCACACCCAGATCTGCGAGTCTGTAGCCACAGGAGTGACGAAGCATATGTGGATGGGGTATCACGGCGATACCCGCCTCTCTGCCGTACTGTTTCAGCAGTTCGTGAAAATGCTGACGTGACAGAGGGCCTCCCTTTCGGGATAAAAAAAGCCACGGGCTTTCTTTCCCTCTCCACTGTTCCCGGTCCGTCAACCAATACTGAAGTAAAGTGATTTCACGGAGAACCAAGGGATGGATGGTGGAAAACCCATTTTTCAGGCGTTTCACATTGATGATGCGTTCAGTCAGATCAATATCCTCCAGTCTCAGACGACACAGTTCGCTCGCCCGGAAACCATGTACATAGCACATATAAATAAGGCAGGCATCTCGCGCAGACTGACGACTCCCCCCTATGATCCCCAGGATTTTTTCCACTTCATTGTTGGTCAGATATTTTCTCGACGTCTTCATCATTTCTCCTTATGTGCCGGCGTTCGCCAGCAGTGCAACAAGAGAATAGCAGGCAATACCCGTTTTCTGACCATGAACTTAAGAGCAGGGGAATGTATGAAAAGAAAGAGCCTCTCAGAAAGTACGAACGTACTCTCTTCTCGGGAACGGACTGCACCGTGCGAGCCTGATGTCATTGTCACCGGTCCCGCGGATACGGCACCGTCGGGATGACATTCGCACGGCCTGACTGGCGACGTGTTATTGCGTTTGATCCAGGAGGCAGGCTCGCCAGGAGCCCCGCCCGCGCAGAAAAATATCTCCCCCGACAGTCTTCTGTCTTCGCAGGCATTGTCATGAGAATGACTGGGCCACGGTGGCACAAGGAAGAGCCAGGCCAGGCGGGGATCTCAGCGGAATTCGTATCCGTTAGCCGAAATATCAGACACCGCTGAGATTTCGTCACAACCGGATAATTGCAACATCTTTTTATACCCGAACCCGGGGCCGGGACTGTCCCCGTATTAATTATTTTCAGGAATCTTTATGTCATCAGGTTTTCGCCCGGCACAGTGCGTGCAATATGTACAGTTCAGCAATATTCCCCGTAATATATTCACAGGCTACGGAGATACCATTACCGGGGGCAAGGTACGCTTCCCGGACGGCCAATTTCTACTCTACACCCCGGTATATATCCAGGGCGTAACCGAGCCACAGGCGCAGATAAGTTATAACCACAGCCTCCGGTTTACAGAGGTGCCCTGCGACAGCCTTGGCAGCCCGCTGCTTGTTACCTGGTGGATAGCGGAAACGGAAGATTATAAAATTTCAGAGATGCTCTACCTGATGATGCTGATGAGCCGGGAGCCCACGCATCGGGTCAACCTGAGTAATGGCAATCTTACTGACAGTAATCTTGATGATAATTATATTCGCCACCTGACCCTCTCATACTCCATCGCTGATCGGGTCTGACACCACAGGGGTCCTCCCAACCCACAATAAAGGAACCCCGACACTGAGATGTCCCGAGGGGGGATCCCCCCTCTTTCTACACAAATATGGATTCCCCCCGGGTGCCCCACTTCGGACACCGTCACGGTACGGCAGGCCTCTCTTCATTGATAGTCTCTGTTGGCGAACATTCCCGAAATGGGTTCACCGTACTCACCAGCGCCAGTGGATACCCAAAAAAGAGGAAAAATGGAAGAGAAAAAACGCCGCACCATGAGATCCCGGCGGCAGCCCCGGTGGATCACATCAACTCCTCTGCGCTACGTGAAGGCGCGCAGGAAGGCGCAAAAAACCAACGCAGGTATTATGCGTCAGGGCAGCTTCCTGTTCCTGTCTTCACGGAGTACCTGCTGAAAACTGACGCAGATGGTCAGCAAGTCCGTTACGCTGTTGTTACCTGACGTTACCCCAGTGCGCTGCTGTTCTCCCCGACAGACTGAATTTTTAAGGCACTGGAACAGTGCTAACGCCTGAGCCTTCCCTGCAGTGAACACAATATGCGTTGCGGGACGAGCAGAGTGTTTTCAGCCTGTTCAGGACAGGCTGAAAACACGTAGAACACCTTGCGACGCCCTGGGAAAAGAACTCTGCCATCTGACAACAACCGCGGTGAGACACCCATCAGACCGGCGATGATGAACCGCGAGTTCTGCACAATCACCCTGCGCAGCGATCAGCTCTGCGGTGCAGAAACTCGATGAACGAAGACAGCAAGGCGGTCTCAGCCCCCGGGAACCTCAGCAGGTTGCTCCCCTATCACTGTACGCAGAAAAGCGGATCGACACCAAAACCCTGGAATCATTGAGGGTTACTTCCCACGATGCCGTCCTCTTCTGAAGCCAGCACCATTCGCCGGTTCAGACTTAGCGAATGAACACTTACAAATACTGAAGCTGTAAAACAATAACCGTATTAACTTTCCCGGGCGTGACGTTTTTTTGGGTCATGACATACCCGGCATTCAGGGTGATCCGCGATTCAGCATTTTCCTCTGAACGCGGCAGGACAACCGGATGTCCTGGCGTGACAACCGCGTTTTTATAGAACAACTGAATACCTACCCCTCTGGCACTATTTTTATCCTGAACGGTCTCCAGCACATCCGGTTTCCTTTCCGTTGTGGTTCCGTTTATCGTCAGAGACAGGAGATGCGAAGGGTCGGTACAGGAATACCCGATCTCAAGTTTCCCTGATTCGACGCTCCCTTTTTGGTTCAACTCGCTCATCTTTACCGGTGAAAGCGATATGACCGGGTTGTCTAAACGCAGCTGGCACCGTGCCGGTGGCGCAGCAATCGCCAGCCGGAGCTGCACACGAACATCTGGTATGTTTTTTGTTGCAAAAACAAGCAATGCGTCCTGGAAGAAAGCGGCTGTCCCTGAGCGTCCTGTCGCAGTGCCGGTCTTTACCAGTTCAATTTTCAGCGCAATGTCACGGGTACCAGGACTGCGGGCCAGATCCCCGGAAAAATAATCCTCAAACGGAATACTCCGGACATAGGGACCGCCCGTCTGACCTCTCGCCACGACCATCACACGTATGCCAATACCCGCAACGGCCGTCGGATGAACCCTGGCTCCGATCTCATTTCCTGCCAGGCGACCAGCGATATGTACCGGGACACCCTCACCATTATCACGACACACCAGCGGTTCATTGGCCCCAGTGAGCGATGCAAGCGTACCGCGCGTAGCCCACAGAACCTCCCCTACCCGACGCTGAGCGTAATCATCTGGCAGGATGGCCCGGGTTGAAATGGAAAGCACACGCGGCGTACCGCATGCACATGATGACGGCATAAACGAAAGCCACAGAAGCGGGCCCAGCACAAACAAACTTATAACGGTTTTCATATCAGTACCGGCTCAGGAACAGATGAGTGACACAATAGTGACAGGTCTGTCCGGTGGAGAATCAGTCAGCGTAAAGGGAGCGGTACAATGGCCATTTTCTCCGAAGCTGACCTGTAAAATCCCGGTTTCAGGCGCGCTGGTGAAATACACCTCCCCGCCCTCACCGACGAAGTAACGTTTATTTTCCCCCTGCAGCGTCGCCACCGATCCAAACGGGATGGCTTTCCCGGCTTTCGTGAGCGTCGCAACCACTTTTCTCCCGGCATGGGCCGTAAACGCAGCCAGCACTACGGCATCCTTTGTCGGGATCACGGTGGCCGAAATACTCTCCAGGGTCACATTCGGGCTCAGACGCCCGGGATCAATCTGGATCTGATTGCGGGCAAAAGGTGAAATGTCCGGTATAACCGTATATCCCCGCCAGTCTGTGCTGATCCCGCTGCCATCATTCAGTGGAATATTACCGGCTCCGGGTGCACTGACCAGCGCCATTGCACCACTGGCATACTGGGAAAGCGTCAACCCGTTCCGGTGCAATACCATCCCCCCCCGGGCACCATAGGTTAACTGCTCCTGGGATTGATCATGGTTATAACCTGCTTTCACTTCGCCATTTCTCCCTTTATACGTCGCGACTGCATTCAGACTGTCACTGTCTGTCTGTGCAGGATTCTGATTCAGCCCGTACTGGAGATTCCAGGAACTGGTCTCAAAACCCGCAAACCTGCCGGACAAACCCGTCTGCTCAGAAGACATTCCCTTTAAATCACTGTTCATGGTAAAGGACAGATTTTCTGTGCTTTCCAGAGGGAAATGATGCAGGGGGAGTGACACATTGCACGAAACCTGTCGGTCATGCCGGATCTGCTCATCGTCATTCTGAATATCATTCAGGCTGAAATTGAGTGAAAAACTGGCCTGACCCAAGGGCGTTGCAAATCCAAACTGATAATTTCTGGAATTATGAGCATGCTGATTGCGGATATCGTTCAACGATATAAACAGGCTTTGCGAATCATTGAGCATCTGATTCACCGAGAATGCCAGCTCCTGTTTTTTATCGACGGCAGTGCTGTTGCCGTTAATCAAATCCGGCAACGCCCGATAATCGCGTGAATAGTGGCGTCCGGAAAGCTGAAGATCCGTATTCGTTTGTTCCAGATGATTTGCATAGGAGACGCGCCAGCTTTGCCCCCGCAATGCGTCCTGATTGTCCTGTAACCGGGACCACGCCTGAGTCATGTCTGCAGAAATAGCCCCCGCCATGCCCATTTCAGTCCCAAGACCCATGTTGCCGGCGTAATAATGGCTTGTGCTCAATTGCATGCCGGATAACAGCGTCACGTCATAAGGCAACCCCAGCGCCAGATTTAACTGAGCCACATCCGGGGCCGACATTTTGTTTTCAGAATCAGTACTGTCATTCTCCCCGATATGAGTGATATGAGGTGTATCCTCTGTCACTGCCCGTCCGGCTGAAAAGGAATATTTCAACTGTCCCGCGCGCTGCAGGCCCGGTACAGACGCATAGGACTGGATGAAATGCGATTCCGATCCATCGGACTCCGTGACCGTAATATCAAAATGTCCACCGGTTGAGACCGGAGAAAGAGAGGTAATCGCAAACGGACCTGCGGCCACACTGGTCTGATAGATAATATTATTATTTTCGCGAACCGTAACTTTCGCACTGGAGCGTGCTATACCATGGATCACTGGCGCAAAACCATTAAGACTGTCAGGGATCATGTCCTGTTCAGAATAGAGTTGTATACCCCGGATCGCCAGGCTATCAAAGGCATCTGCGGAGGTCCATGTATCACCCACGACAAGTTCGCTTTTCAAAGAAGGGAGGCTTCGTTCAACGTACGTACTGATATTATCCCACTCACTCGTAGCGTCGGGTGATGAGGTAAACGTAGAATAATCGCGCAAACGCCAGGCGCCCCAGTTGATCCCGTCTTTAAGGTTCAAAAAATAAGCGGCTCCCTGCTGCGCAGGATCGCTGCTATGAAGCGTCTGGGAGGCATTCAGATCATATTCAGCCAGTGCAGCATTGATACCTGAATCCCACAGTGCCGGCGGAACCTCATCCTGCACCCGGGCGCTCATAAATACCTGCGGGATCGAAAGCGTCAATTTCATGTGCGCAAAATCAAACACCGCGGTTGCATCCGGAATCGCCTCATTAAATGGCATGCAGGTCTTATCATCCGCTTCAGGCAGATGCACGTTCGCAGCGTCAGGGTCAACGCCTGCCCGGATATACTGCTGATACCCCAGACAGGGCGTTAAACTGCCTTCGCCAGTCTTCTTAAAAAGAACATCAGCAACCTCATATTCTTCATCGTTAACAATAATATGGACATGATACGTTCCTGGCGTGGAGCGATCGGACAACGCGCTGTCCAGTGATTTTACCGGTGGCGCGCCATCTCCTGTATTCAGCAATCCGGTTTCGAAATAAGTTTCAGCGTAAGATATCGGGGTATAGAGAATGACCGGGATACCGACTAAAATCATTCCCCGACATACTCGAAGAATAGTGTGACTTACATAACTCATAAGCCCTTAATATTTTCCGAATAAGTGTCGGACTGAACGCTGAAATCATTTATTCCACTCCATGCAACTTGTGTCACCGCCTTATGCATTCCCTTAATGGCAAATAGTTTGTCGCTTCCCGGGGCGATCACGGTATTGTTATCCGCGATGGACACCTCCATGCTCTGACCATTCAGCATCACTTTATTCAGTACCACATAATAAGGCGAGGAATTAATGGCCTTTACTTTACCGCCCGGTAAGGATTCCCAGCGTAAATCAGCAATCGCGTCTGCTGGCTTCCCTGGCAATCCCTCCGGTCGATAAAAAACTTTCACGTGATTGCTGACGGCCAGAACAACCTTGGCGGACAGTTTTTTTTCAGCCTCATCGATGGCCGGGATCGCTTTAATATTCAGCCAGAACAATGATTCTTTGTCCTGCGAAAGACCGTCCCCCGTGTAGACGATCTGCACGACATTCTCACTCTGCTTCCCCATTCTGAATAACGGTGGTGTGACTACAACGGGCAATTTTTTTCCTGAGAGCAAGGGATTGCCTTCCGCATCCGCCCAGGACTGAACAAGATAATCCCTGTCTTCCGTATTGCTGATTGTCAGGTTCGCCTCACGATCGGCGGCATGATAGATGATGCGGTTTGCACCCAGCCTTACGGTTGCCTGTGATGAAAAGTTAACAGTAAGCAATAACAGCAGGGTCAGCCTGGCGAAGGTTCGGCAGTACATACAGATTTTCCTGGATAAAATGGTTAATTAAAGAAAAATGCCGTTAAAGGAAGTTGATCTTAACTTGCACGCTGGCTGAGACGCTTCCCGGCACCGCAGGCAGGGTGTAGTTGTCCAGGACGAGTCCCATCAGGAAAGGAAAATGGGTGCTGCCATTCTCCAGAACGGTTGCCGTATGAGATACGCCGGAATTGACCGCGACCTTCAGGTCCCCTTTTGCATCATCCCAGAAACCGACGGCGACATTTTTAGCGGCACCGGATGCTTCCTGATTTGTGGCCAGCACCGTTTTGTCTATCGTGGCGGTGGTTCCCATAAAAGAAATATTGATCGCAGATCCCGCCGGGCAGTCGGTAATGCCAATATCCAGCACTTTGCTGTGATCATCTGCCGGAACGGAATTGCTGGTAAAGATGGTGGTTGAGCCGATGTCCCCGAAAGCGATCGATGCCGGAATACTGACCTGACAGGGGTTATCAATAACGGTGCCGCTCGCCGTAAACTGTGCAACAGGCCCGCTTTGAGCGGCCAGTCCACTCCCGGCAAGAAGTGCATTACAAATGAAAGCAGCCATATACACGGTGATAGTTCGCATTTTCACACTGGATCCTCTTTGAAAGTCAAAGGTAGTCGATACGTATCTGGCCCGTTGAGGAGACGACCCCGTTTGTCGGCGCAGCACCTGTTTTCACTGCAACGAACCCCAGTTGAATGGTTGAATGTCCGGCAGCATCAATCATATAAGTCCGGCTTCGGGTCACATTTGGCGACAGAAGGCGTGACAAACCATCCCAGACGCTGACTGCCACATACTCTGCGGCTTCACTCCCCGTACTGGTGTTAGCCAGGGCGCCTGGATCATGACTGTTAGGTGTCCCCATCACTGTCAGGGAATATTGCTGTCCCGCCTGACACTGGTCCAGACTGACATCAACCATCTGCACACCATAATGAGGCGCACTACCGCCGCCGTCGCCAGTGGCCGGAAGGCGCTCGCGTAGCAACGCGCCAAGATTCACCGTCGCAGGTATGGTTAGCCTGCAGTTTGTCTGGCTGACATGACCCCGAATACTGACAGAGGTTGTCTGCGCGGCGCCGGCATATCCGGTCGGAAGACTCAGTACCAACGCCAGTATTATTTTCCCTGATTTAATCAATTTCACTTTCCCTTCTCGCAGTAACGTCTGAAATAAGGACAAAAAACGGCGATGAAAAAAAACATCGCCGGGATTATCAGCTACTAGAGGAAATTAACTTTCAGTTGAGCCTGTGCATCAATATCGCCCGCGGTGGGCAATTGCCCCTGGACCGATGCTCTTGGCGCGACAATGAGATCAAAAACCATGTCTTCACCACTCACGTTGGTCTGGGCAATGGAATGGCCAGTATTAATATCAATTACGGTGTTATCGGCTTTATTGTAAAAACCGATCCCGACTTTTTGCGCGTACTGCACGCCGCTCGCATTCGCGAGAAGCGAGGAATCACTGCTGTCCTGATTACCGAGAACCATGACATCGACCAGGGACCCCGCGCTACAGTTTTTCAGCGTGACCGATAATGGGGCGCCATGTGCAGACAAGTAAGATGCCCCTCCCGTCATCATGTCATCGGCAGAAACCGTTTCCAGCGTCAGGGATGGTGGCGCTTCAATAGTACATGCGCTCCCCGTGACAGTACCAGTAATACTGACCGTTGCGGTATCGGTCGCGGCCATTGCGTTTCCAGTCAAAACAAACACGCCCAATGCGGCAGCAATTAATTTCAATTTCATTTCACGGCTCCTTCAATATATTCAATAGCAATAGTGAATAACATGCTGACCCGAAAGTTAGCATGTCAATGGACTAGTCATTTAATGAGCGAGTTATTTCCTAATATTAATTCAAGGGTATATTATAAATACGCTGCATGAAGCGTTATTGGCGCCCCTATCATACCGGCCGTCGCCTGCCGTTCTTGTGAGACCAACACCGGAGCAACGGTGAGCACCCCGGCGACACTATCAAAATAGCCAGAGTAATTAGCGGTATGTCCTGTCCATAACGGCAATGCTGTATAACCCGCCTGCTCTCCGGTAAAGAATTCCATCCCGACATTCTCGGCATACCCCTCAGACTGCGTATTCGCCAGTATTCCTTGCCTTGAAGAACTTTGGCCCTGAACAGAAACGTTCACTGTATTAAAATTTGCCGCATCACATCCTGTAACAGACCAGGTAAATGACGTACCGTAAGTGTTCAGATACGAATCACTGGCATCGTATTTAATGTCCATGGCGCCAACCGGTTTAATCGTAATGGTCGCAGGTGCGGAAATATTACAGCTGTTGCCCGATGTTACACTGCCATGGATTACAATTGTTGTCTGATTTTCGGCATGGGCGTAGCCAGCGCAACTGGCAACACAGAGGGGGAAAACAATCTTCAGCATCCTGTTCATACAAGAGGTTCCTTATATTAAATAAACCGTATCAAACTCACACTACTGCCAGGCCACTCACTTAATTAGCTGAATGTCCACATACTGGATATCAATGTTTTTAAAATCAAATTCTTCTTTGTCCAATTTGGGGTAACCGATTTCCCGGAGGGGTATCTCCGCTTGCGGAGGGCATCCAGGCCGGCACAGGCCCATAAACTATTATTTGTACTATTTACATAATTTCTGGGTTAAATGGTTATTTAACGAGCATTCAGAGTGCCCTCTGCATATATTCACCGGCTGAATTCAATGCAGGATTACTAATCAGCGCATGTCGCACAGAGACAGTGTTTTATCTGCGATGAAAACTAACATGTTAGTTTTCTTTAAAACTTCTCAGGCAGACAATCTATCCTTACCAGCCGGCCTCGTTTGATAGTGATACAGCCATGCCTGTTAAGCGCGGATAAAATACGCATTGTATTGCTTCGGGACAGCATGCCTTTTTCCATAATATACTGAATCAGTGGTGTGACTTTCTTTATATAATCAGGTAACAAAGAATACTCAACGACCAGGCCTTTAATAACATTATAATTTTTTCTTTTTATTAAAAGATAGTTACTCTCCAGCGCAGTCTCCAGGTAAAATGCGACCATATTGGAGAGATCGCGCCAGAGCTTTTTTTTATTCAGAACGTCTGTAAAGACTTCAACAGAAATGCGGCTTACGGCCCCGCCTCCCATAAATTCCGCCATTAACAATTCTTTTGAGGGCGAAAAAATATTCCTGACGCCTAGGATCATCGGACTCACAGCAATATGGATGAGATGTTTTCCCTGTTCCCGGTATAAAGCCACCATACCGCTCTCAACCAGCCAGATGCTATCCGTCGGGATCTCCACCAGTCGCCGGTGAGGCAATTCAAGAGGAGTTGCACATGGCGACATTTCGCTCATAAGACGAGCAATGGATTCAACAGGACGATTCATTTTCATAGTGGCTCCTTTGGCCTTTACCGAAAATTAGGTTTTCCAGCAATTGCGTTTAGCTATGGCCGGACGGTAATTTTCGCTTTTTCCCTGCGCTAATAACACACTCGTGAAACATCGCGCTCTGACGATTTTTTCATCGTCTTTATCATTGTTGAGTTCAGAACAGCTCATGGGCAATTTGCCCCACATGGATTTCTGTTTGCCTTAGCGCCGGGCCGGGATCAAAACGATTTACTTACTCTTGCGCGCCGTGCTTGTCTTTTTTTACAGGTGGCTCATCAACATCAACATGTATCGCTGGCATAATGCGCCCGTAATCATTGACAGACTGCCATTCCAGCACACAGAGGCGCAGGGCAGGGCACTTCGCTACGGTTCTTGAACTGAACGGCATCACCACACCTGCACTGTCCGTCTTCGTCCCATTTATGCGAACGTTAAACAATGTCACGACATAAGGCGTCGGATTCTCCGCAACGATCGCGCCCTGCATCTGTCGCCAGAGAATTTTTCTGTATGCCTGTTCCGATTTTCCTCGGAGACCTGATGGTCGCCATATCAGCTTTAACCGTGTCCTGATAGCAATATGAAGCGAATCCGGAGCGACCTTTCCGGGAGGAATTGCAGCCACCTCCAGTTGAAAAAGACTCTCCCGATCAACAGGCAATGAGCCGTCTGTTTTGATAATGCGCACCCTGTTTTCCTTCCCGCCAGGTAAAACAAACAAAGGCGGTGTCGCAATAAAGGGCACCTCTGCAGAGATGGAGGTCATTCCTCCGGTCCATGCATCTGGCCCTTTAACCTCACTTTTGACCAGATAACTCATCTGTTCCGTATTTTTTACAGAAAAAGTCGCACTTCCCTGGCTCTCATTGAAAACAATCCGTGTTCCTCCAATCACCACGCCTGCGCTGACAGGGAATGTCAGTGCACTGGCCATAACCCCTGCGTGGACGGCCCACAGAAAATCACGCATACATGAGAGTGAACGTGGCGCTGGCATTAGCGGCTCCTGCAGTGACAGCCGTACCGGTCGAAATATACTGGGCATAAAAGATCAGTGAGACCGACGCAGCCCCAGGCTCCAGGGGGTATGGTTTGCCGGGCGTGGAAAGCGGGATCAACCGGTAAGTGTCATCCAGAATGGCCAGAGCCAGTCCCGATGCGCTTCCTGGTCCGGCATCGATTTGCAGCAGCGCCGGTTCCAGACTGTCAGGCTGACCACCAAACTGAACCTTAACTGCAGAAGCGGCTTCGCCACAGTTTTCCAGTTCAATCACGAACTTTTGCACTCCACTCCGGTCACCCTTTTGCCGGAAATCTTTACTGGCTACCGTCCCCAGCGTCACCGTCTGATGCTCCGAATCGGGTGAGACTATGCAGGTATTATCCTGTATCGTTCCCGAAATATTGATGGTACCGTCATGGGCAGTACACTCCGCCAGTGACAGCAACAGGATCAGGGGCGAAATCGATAAGAAGGTTTGCATAGGAATGCCTTACTGATAAACCAGGTCAAAATACATAATGGCCGATGCGTTACCCGCTTTCACCGGCAGTCGGGTTGCCCGGTAGCGCAATAAAAATGACAGCGTATTAAAGCCTTCACTCAACGGATAGACCTCGGAGGAAGGGGTATTAATGGGAATAGGTTTCATACCATTATTCAGGATCTCCACAGCAACCCCCGAAGCCATACTTCCTGTGCCCGTGGTATCTGAGAGGGCAAGTAAATCAGGTTTTATGTCATCGGACTTTCCGGTAAACATCACCTCCGCTCCGGCTATACCCGCTGAACACTTTTCCAGATTGATATTAAAGGCTTTAAACGGAGTCACGCTGTCCAGCGATGTGAACGTTGCTGCCGGAAAATCCCCGATATGGACATTTTGTTCCTGGCTTTCGATACGGACATCACAGCCCGCCGCAACAATGGTTCCCGTCATTTCAAGATTCACTTCGCCTAACTGAGCATAAGCGGAACCATCAAAGGTAAGTAAAACAAAAAATAAAGTACGCTTGAGCATTTTCCCTCCCATAATATGTCAGGCATAATCCACCCGCATAAATGCCTGTGCAACGAAATTGCCTTCTGAAGGAAGGTGACCCGTTGTCCCCACCGGATAGACCTGGAAGCTATACCTTGCCTCACTGTCCTTAAGCTGAAACGGTATTAATCCGGAATTTGGCTTGATGGTATTTCCGTTTACATCCGTAATAACGACCCCAACGTCAGGATTATCACTCTTTATTGCGTCGGGATAATTACGATCGGCTACCGCCTGAAATCTGACTGTCAACTGAGCCATAGAGTCCACACCACCAGTACAGTGTACGGGCACTTGAACGGTTCTGGGCGTATATCCTTCAGGCATATTTCCGCGAACGGTGAAATCCTGACTGTAAATTTTTCCTAAATCTACAGTAACAGTCTGCCCGGCATTGAGTGTGCATGTCTGAGGAACAATAACCGCGCCGGAGTAAGTTATTGTATACACGACACGTTTCAGCGGTTCGCCATAGTCTGTTGTGACATAAACCTTAAACAAAACAGTTTGCGGTATATATACCTGACCGATGAAAGACTTAATCACCTTTAACTTTACCGTGTAATCAGATTCACGTATCTGAAAACTACAACCTGCTGATACACATGCATCACTACCCATTTCGACATATTTCACGGGAGGAAAAAAATATCCTGCCGAACTATCATAGACAACTGACGCACCTTCTAAATATTGATTGAGCTTCAAATACTGCCAGTCACCTTCCTTTTCAGCTAACGGGTACGTCGTTATGTATGAACGGTAAGTTTCATTCGTTCTGGCGCCTAATGGGCATATCGCATACATTTGAGGCCCTTTATTTGCATGAACAATCTTCGTCGTTCCCGCCTGATTTTCCTGACTGGTAAATGTAGTACTGATATCAAAGTTTACATTTTGAACAGTTCCAGATGAATTTATACAAGTAGTTGCATTAGCATAAGAACCTGCAAAAAGTAAAATACATAAAAATATGAAAATCGTTTTTATCATAACCACATCTCTATTATGTCGTTGCAAACGTGATTTTTGCACTGACTTTCAAAAAAACACGACAATATGTCACATCGTACTCCCCCAAAATTTATGTAATGAAGCAATGATCTAAGATTATCGATCCGCCCATAAAACATCAGGTTCTATCTCAATAAAAATAAATTCATCAACAACAGCAAATAATTTGGAATAGATCGTTTATGATTAATCCACGTTCTCAGTAAATCAAAGACATATCAGTGTTGCTTTAACAATGGCTTTGGTCAGGCTGTCATCAGGTAGCTTATACTGCGCTTTACATTGCTGACCTGGCTCTGCTCCCCATACAGCAATAATGGTGCCTTTCAACGGCAATCCCGCCATATACACCTGCCCTTCATCGCCTGCCATCCCGACATTTTCTTCGCCGTCATGGGAAACTGTCGCACCGAAGGGGACAGGTTTACCGTTTTTAACCAGAGTAAACAGCACACGAACGCCTACGTTCGCATCGAACTTCGCTCGTACAAGCGCACCTTGTGTGGGAACCACATCGACCACAGCATCTTCAATGTCCACATTATTGCCGAGCGTGTTGGTATCCAGTGCAATTCGATTCGTATGGTAATTTGTCGAATAGGGCAGTACCGCATAGCCACGCCAGTCGGTTTTTACACCCGTCCCATTTTCAACACTCACACCCTCCGCACCCGGCGCGGCAATAAGTACGTTGGTGTCCCCCAGAGGCTGACTTAGCGTCAATCCGTTCTCGTGTACCACCAGCCCGCCGTTCAGACCGTAGTTGACCTGCTGATATCCACCGTTACTGCTGTAGTTATAGCCCACGTTAGCGCTGCCATACGTCCCCTGATAATCCAGACTGACGTTACCGCTGTTCCCGTTTCCTTTGTTGGCATAACCTTCCTGTACGCTGTAATTCAGGTTATTCCCTTCCAGTAATGTTCCGCTCAGCCCTGCCGTCTGACTGGTGTTCCCCTGATTATCGGTACTGGCGTTGAACGTCGCGTAGGCATCGTTATGCCGCTGAATATCGTCAGTACGGGACGAGAGCCATTTACCTATCGGCACCGAAATATTCAGCGAGAACATATGTTCGTTATCATACCCGCCTGCCGCCTGGTTGAAGCTGTAGCTCAGGCCGCAATTCACATCATAAAAGGTGGTGTTGAACCCGGTTTGCACCGTCGTGTCCACATCGTCCGTGTTCCAGTAAGTCTGCTGCGTCCCGGTCACAAACAGAGAACCCACTGCGCCCACCTGCTGGGTAATGTTGACCTGTAATTTGCCTTTTTTGGAGTAATACAAATTGTAATAATCCGTCAATTCAGGTTCGTCCTGCCAGGTGCCATCCTCATACTTCACACTGTGGCCTTCCATGCTTCTGTAAGCGGTTTGATCGAGGGTGTAGAAACCTGCAGTGGAATAACGGTACCCTACCAGCTGGAAGTTCGTCCCCATCTGGTTAAGGGACTTGGCGTAAAGAAAACGATATGACTGCCCGTGGCGGTGACTGTCATCAGCCAGTACGCTGCTGGCGTCAGTCGCATCCACTGAAATCGCGCCAAGCTGTCCCAGGTTGAAACCAACGCCCAAAGCATACGCCTGATAATCATCGCTTAATTGCGTCCCACCATAGGCCGTCACGCCGTGTGGCAAACCATAAATTAGCGTGCCCTGACCAAAATCCACCTCACGTTGTTCATCATCGCTCGTCCGGAATTTACCGCCCGTGAAGGCATATTTTATTCGCCCTTCACGTTGTAGCAGCGGCACTGACGAATACGGCACGCTCAGGTGCTGGGAACTGCCATCTGTTTCGGTGACAATCACGTCCAGATCACCGCTTGACGACGTCGGATAGAGATCGTTAATTTCGAATGCGCCTGGTGACACATAACGCTGGTCAATGACATAGCCATTTTGCTTAACAGTAATTTTGGCACTCGTCTTGGCAATACCACGGATCGTGGGGGCAAAACCTTTCAGACTGTCCGGCAACATATTGTCATCGGACATTAACTGCGCTCCCCGAAAACTCAGGCTGTCAAAGACATCATTTTCTGTGTAGCTGTCTCCCAGAACTAACTCTCCCTTCATCGGGATAATGGTACGCTTGATATAGGTACTGACATGTTGCCAGTCGCTGCGGCTACCGCTCTCACCACCAAGATAATTCCAGGTTGAAACGTCGCGCAAACGCCACGGACCGTAGTTGATCCCGCTGTTCAGGTTCAAAAAATAATTGTTCGTCGCACTGCTGTCCTGACCACCGCTGTTTGAGCCGGTAAAGTTATAATTCAGCAATAAAGCAGGTATACCCTGATCCCATTGTTCCGGTGGAATATACCCCCGGGCACTGTTGTCGAGCATCGCCTGGGGGACACTAATATTTAGACGCTGCTGTTCAAAATTCAGCTCCGTGCTCGCATCCTGAACCAGCGCGGCGAGATCCAGGCAAGTCTCTTCTGCGGGCGGGTTATCCTTCAGCGACTGGATGGCCTGGATATTGACGCCAAGAGCGATAAGATTTTTTTTTGTCAGGCAGGGCAACAAACCAGGTTTGGCAGTGTTCCCTGACGCCGTAAACTTGATGTCTTTGGTGGCCTGAAATTGCTCGTTCAGATAGATATCAACCCGATAAGTCCCGGGGAGTTGCCCACCATTTTTTTCAAACTTTGAGAGATCGGCCACTGCCGATGGATCATCAGATAAAAATGACGGGTTAAAATAATTGTCAGCCATAGCGGCAGGTACCGTCATCACTGAAAACAGAACAACCGAGAGAGACTTACATTTCAACCGTTGCATTGATAACCCGTGCATAAATTAATTTGACTCGATAACGCGTTCTTAACGTCCGCAGGTTTGTTTTGTTGTCATCGCCCCATAGTCATTCATCGTCTGGAACGTCACCTCTCCACTGGCCCCTCCGGTATTCATCGTTTTGTCTCCTTTTGGTGGCACCATGTCGTTTTCAAGTTTTTTTCCGCCAACATGCAATTGCACAAGCGTCACATAATACGGAGAAGGATTAACGACTGTCAGGGTGCTACCTGACAACGTACAGCGCAGTGTTTTTGGGGCATCGATTGCGGGTGTGGGCAATTTTTTGGGACGAACAAACAGTTTGATCACACTTTGTGTCGCAATCTGCAGCGCACTGCCGCCCTGCTTACTTTTATCCGCAGAAGGAATGGCTTTACTGTTAAGATAGAAAACCGTTTCACGATCCTGCGGCAGATTATTCTGTCCGACATACATGATCCGCAAGGTGTTCTCTTTTTTTGGCTGAATGACAAAGAGCGGCGGTGTAATTACGAAGTCATTCATTTTCTTACCTTCACCATCAGACACCCAGGACTGAATTAAGAAAACATCTTTGGGGTCGCTGTTGGTGACAGGAAGAGAGATTTGCTTTTCACCTTGCGGGTAAATAACACGCGTTGCCCCCAGAGCAACCCCTCCCGCATGAGCGCCCTCCCCCCATCCACTTAATGTCATAATGGCGATAACACACGCGAGTTTGGTATATTTTATTTTTTTCGTCACAATAGTCATATAAAGAATTCCGGATTTAATAGCCCCAGGAATACCCCTTCGCTATTGATATATCATCTTGAACCAGACCGTTGAAGACGCATCACCAGAAATGACGTGATTGAGCGTAGAACGGTATTTGGCAGAAAAATGTAAAACTGTGTCGCCCTCTGTCAGGGGGAAATAATTTTTAGGATGTGTATTAGGAACTATAAGCTGCCCGGTATAATCAAATATCCCCAGCCCCACACCTTGTGATGCCCCCGCACCATAACCCGAATGAAATACCTGGGGATCGTTGGCGTCACTGATGCCATCAAACCGTACAGCAACCGTTTTCAGCACCGTTGTATCACAGTCCTCTAAGTGGATCTGAAACGCAACCGGGTCATACCACGCCCCCTTTGTCGGAAAATTATTAGTCCGGACCTGACCCATTTCTACCGTTTTGGTCAAATCGTCAGACGTCACGCTACATGGTGCGGCCACTGCCTGACCACGAAATTTCACCTCGCCACCATTAATAGTGACATTGGCGGCAAAACTGACCGGACTAACAATAAATACAGTCACTACAATGGTGATGAGTTTTTTTAACAGCATTGTTATCTGTTCCTGTTCCCTGAGGAAAACGATAACCGGGAGAGGAGCCCCAGAAGGGGCTCCGCTAATAATCAGGAATAGTGAATTTTAAAGGTTGCTGTTGCAGCAACATCACCTGGAGTGGCAGTCCCTGCAGCAACGTAATCGACAGACAGCGGAATACGTACAGTCGCTGCATCAATTGTGACTGGCGTGGACTCAGCACCGATTGGTAAAATCTTTCCGTCCGGTCCAAACAGTTGCAGTGCGACATTGCCTGCAGCACCAGCGCCTGCGGTGTTGGCCATCGCACCTGCCGCCCCTGGTTCTTCCTGAGCATTAAAGATAACGGCAGCATTCTGGCTTACCGCAGGATCGCAGTCTTTCAGATCGATATGGAAATCCTGTTTCTGATTAGCATACATGCCGGCAACTGACAGTTTTGCAGTACGGACCTGGTCCAGCGTAACCGTCTGGCCGTCGCCGTCATTACCCGCAACGACCGAGCAGGCTGCATCAACCACATTACCTTTGAAATAAATCGTACCGCCGTTAACTGTCACGTCTTGACCTACGGCGAAAGCAGAACCCATCGAAGCCGTTGCCACGACAGCAGTTACGATCATTGCCACAAGATTTTTTTTCATTTATTTACACCACTTATTTACGCTTGAAAATTTTTACAAATCGGAAGATAACTCCCACGGCAGAAAATTTTATAAATCAATTTTCTTGGCAACAACCTTACCAGTTGAATAATGGTTCCCAAACAAGAATAACGTCCCAAACGAGACTTTTGGTCATTCCTTCCATTGCCACCACTCATAATCCCTTCAGAAAAACCGGAACACCCGCCATCCTGTAGAATAAGTATTCTCATTATCACAAAAATTGCCCCTATAAAGATCTTATTTCACACAAACACATTATCACACGCATATTCAGGTAAACCTGCGCCTTACTGTCGCGATCCGAACATGGTTCACGTTGTGAAATAATATAAAATTTCATGCCGTCTAGTCATTCTGGGATAGCATCCGAAAAGAGGTCGATCCAAAAACCAGAACACAGTGAGATTGTCAAAATGGCATTAATCGGCATGCAGTTAAACTACGCGATCGTTTAGCGCATAACATGGTGTATATAATATTTACATCTGGATGAAAAATCTTAAAATATGACACACACCGATTTTGCACTTAAGGATCAGTAATTTTTAATATTCTCCGGTCCGCCGTTCTGAATGGCACGCGTTATCCTTTCACGGACTGATGTCGGTTATAACGGCTTTATACACGGTATATTCCGATGACGTTGAAGGGTTATTACGGGGGAAAGTGAATGCGTGATGTTCTGGTATGCTGAGTCTTCTTTTTGTTACCCTGACCCTTTACTGACAGACAACCTGTGCCCGCCGTATTCTCATCGCTTTCTTTCTCTGTCGTCCGGCAGATCGCTACACCGCAGTAATGGCTCATGCCCACAGTGATCCAGGAGCCCGTCACTGTGTTTTTGACAGCAGAGCAAATTGTTTCAGATAGCGACCATCTGAGCAGCTGCGGATCAATCAACCCGCAATCTACTCGTCAGCATCCATGCACGCTGTCGCCCTCCGGAAGCCGATATTATCTGGCCCACACAGCCCCTCCTCGTCGGAGACGGGAAAAGCCCATGGCCTGTAAGGAAACTGTTTAGCGGAGTTATTACGAGAGCACCCAGACCTGGCAGGATAAGGATCTCTTCTCATCGGTAAAAGGCAACACCATCTGGCCCGATGAGCATCGGATGACCCGCCCCGGCGGTTGATATGGCAATTTGTCTGTCACACAATTCAAGGAATGTCTGGTTCATCACGGATAATACTCTCAGCACTGGTGACTCTGGCCCCCTGGAATAAATCGCGTGAACACTGCAAAACGAAACGAACATCCCGGTATGACCGATCTGAGAAAATGCAGGAGTATCCTGCTCTCAGGCCTCTGTCAGCCCGTGACTGCCAGACGAATTTACATCCCCCGACTGCAGTGCTGAACAGTGTTCGCCTGGGAACTTCACGTTGCTGGTTTTGTTGTACAGAGGGCAAACTGATGGCAACGGGCCCCGTACGGTGAAGGCGAGGATCTCACCATCCATAACGAAAATGGGTTCTGCCGGCGTAACTCCCCGGCGGTTGTACCTGCCCGGGGAAGGCATACACGATGCCATATCACGTGATATGTCCCCTGAAAATCATCGTTACATCACCTCATTTATCCTCTTCCGATGCTATGCAAAATCGATGCGTAAAAAAGCCAATGCGGTAAACACACCTTCGGTGGGCGCATTTCCGGTAACATTCACAGGGTAAGCGCTCAGCTGAATATTGGCATGATAGTTACTGTCCAGCGTAAATTTTACTGAACTGTTCATGTTATTAGGTATGAGTACATGACTGTTCATATCAAGGACTATCACGCCGACATCAGCATTGTCAGACTTTAACGCATTACTATCACCTGCCGACGTTGTCCCCTGAATACTCAATGAAAGGTTTGCAGCAGACAATGTATCCGTACATTCAATAGGGACATTGAAAATTTTAGGTGTAAAGTGCAAAGGTTTCTCCCCTTTAGTCACAAATTCTCCGGAATAAATTTCCCCAAAATCCACCTCAATACGCTTTCCGGCATCTATTCTGCAGTTCTGAGGCACGGTAATGGTACCGTTGATATAAACCGAACTAATTGACTCCCCGCCAAAACTGCCACTGATCGTTGAACCATAAAGCTCAAACACTTTTTTACTGATAATATAGACGCCATTAATAAAAGGTTTTGATATATACAGGGTCATTCGCCCCTTACTGCCAGTGGAAACATTGACGATATCCGTACATGTGTAACTGCCCGGATCATTATTCGGCTCGTTATTCCAGGGCGTTGGCACATATTGGTTCCGTCTCCCCGCAATCCATGCTTCAGTTGCAACCTCCAGATAATCATCGAGTTTATAATATTGCAACGTCCCGTCAGAGTGCCCAACCGGCAGTGGAGTCACGGTATGATAATACAGCCCTTTATATGTATCAGGACAATCGCAGTCCATTGTAAAACTTCCATTCAATGACCAGCTGAAAATATTTTTCAACGTGGTACCCGCCGCATTCTGTGCAGGGTCTGTTATCGCATAAGTCCCGAAATCGTAATTATAGATATGGTTACCCTGCTGCGCTTTACACCACCCGGTCGCAGCATAAGCCGTTCCGCTAATTATAAGAATGCTAATAGCGATCAACATTAACAACCCTTTTAACATGCCCTCGGCATGTGCAATTCGCCACCAAAACATTATCACGCCCACCTTCCTGCTGGTATTCATCTCACAGATTTAATAGTCGTTATAGACAAAATTATTTTTCGCAAACTGAAGCTATACTAGTGGCAACAAAACAGACACAACATTTTTGTCCAGTTTGGCACTTCCATCAGACATGCGTGCAAAGCGGGCCTTCGCTCAGCCCGGGATGAAATACTCCCTGAAGTCATTTCGATCGAATTTACAGGTTACCAGGATTAAAACCGGATGCACACGCATCTGCACTACGGTGCTGAACATCGCGTCATGCAGATATGAAAATAGCCATGAACGATTAACGTGATATGCAGAATATTGGCAGAATGTCTGAACATTAATAGCCGTGACCGGGTAAATTTTTGACCCGGGATAAACGCGTCAGCCCCCCTGAAAACGGGCACCTGAATCATAATGAGATTCAAGCAACCTGATCATTTACGCGAACCAGGAGCCGACGGTTCGTCGCAGCGAGTCAATATTCCGTTGCCCGGTGGCGATTACGCACACTGAATACAGATTATGATTTTCCTTTATAATGACGACCCCGACATTCATTTTCGCCTCGCTCAATATTATTAAAAAAGTAATATATCAGATAACGAGACACTGAGCAGATTATATTAATCACATCATCTTAAATTGGACAAAATAAAAATTGCGCTGATATGCAATGTGTTTTATTTTTCAATACGCAAAGTGCCGATGCACAAGGGTGGCTCCTGAAACGCGCCAACGCTTTGCGACTCAGATTGTTTGTAGTGTTTACCGCTCTTCCCTGCGAAGGGCGGTTTTTTTTTCAAATACGCACTGCATAAGCAACACATCGCTCGGCCAGTCAGACGGATCGGGTTTCCCCTGAGCCCTGGCTGTTTCCCTCTGTGAATGAATCAGACTGCTGCCCGCAGTGTTTCTCCCGCCAGTCCACGGATAAGTGACGGCGTTTGCGATAAATTGTTCTCAGGGCGAGCCGATGCAGAGATGATATGTTTCCGCTTACCGGCGGACCGAAGAGGCTATCGTGCATCTTCCTGTCGGTTCTAGCCACACGTTATCTTTTCGCTCGACGCCCATTTGCTGACTCTCGCGTGAGTTCGGGCTTTTGCAGCGGTCTGAAAAAAGCTACCGGATCTGCTTTTTTACCTGCGAATTCGCCTCCCTCATTTCTTCATCATCGCACTGCACACCGGTTTCCCCCCTACCCTTCGGATCCTTCTTCCAGGGGCTAAGGATTCCCCACCATTTCTCTACCGGCTTCACAGCCACACTCCCCCGTTCTCCTCTACCTTTTGGTACGTCGTCCGTTTTTTCCACCTCATACCCGCATGGAGAGTACCATGAAAATAATCCCGGTCCGGCAAGAGTGGCTGACGCTGGAGGAAGCCATTGTAGTACTGAAACAACATAACATCGTCCTCCTGCCCGCTGACCTGTTTCGCCATGCCCTGCACAAAAATCTGACGCTTTCCGTCTGGTTCCAGTCTCCGGCATTGCTCAGACGACTGGAACCTCCCTGTCAGCTGACCTGCCTGTCCCCGGAAACGGGTTTATGCAGCGCGTCGCGCAGACGAAAAATGATGCCCTATTCCTGCCCGGTCCGTCCCGGCCCCCGGTTCCAGGAGTCTGGCTGTCAACTTTGGGATCTGCCACTGATAGGCCTGGAGTGTCTGCTGATACAACATAAACTGGCGGGCTCCCTGTCCTGCCCCCTGCCAGAACAGGGTCACTGTTGCCGCGAAGCAGGCATTGTCTTACGCAACCCGGAAGGGGACTGTTACCAGCTCTGTGACAGTAAACCCCTTCGCATAATCGCGCTTGAAACCATTGAGGAACGTGGCAGGTTGCCAGAGGCATTCCATCAGCTCCTGTCCCGCCTCTACCGTCGACATCCTGAGTCGATCCCCGCCCGGTTATCTGCACCATTCTGCTCCCCATTGTCCTCACTTCCTGAGGATGCTTTTCTGGTACTGCGCAAGACACAGCTGGAGATATTCCTCAAACAGCATTTGCCGGAAGGTAAGCCCCGCGTGACCCTCGCACTTTCACGCCTGCTCTGGCTGGCCTGCAAAAAGAACCCCCATCTGAGCGATGAGTTGCTGCAGCATCCTTATAAGCTGATCAGCATTTTCCAGTGCTGGGCAGGGGAGGAAGGGCTGCACGTTTCACTCAATGCCGACACGCTGAAGAACGCCCTCAGACGCGGCTCACCCGATTGACGTGACACCCGCATAAAACCTTTTTATCCCGGATAAGGATCCCTGATGCCTGGCAGGGATCCAGATGCTTTTATACCGCCTCTCATCATGATGATATTTACGCATCTGCGTACAGGAGAACAACTATGAACAGTAACAAACTGCTGCGTCTTCGCCAGGTGGAAGAAAAGACCGGCTTCGGTAAATCATGGATTTACCAGCAGATTCGCCTGCACCAGTTTCCGACATCCATTCGCATCGGCAACACGCATGTGGCCTGGCTGGAAAGCGAAATCGATGCCTGGATCCAGCAACGTGTCTGGCTCAGCCGTAACGGCTGACAAAGGAGTTGACGATGTGTGCCGCAAATCTGCTGAACCGCTGGCTTCATGGCGAGGACAACGACCCGGATCCGGAGATGGTGCAGGTGACGCTGCAGCAGATCCAGCCCTTCACACTAAACCCGCGCGTCACCCGTAACCCCGGTTATGATGCACTTAAAGCGTCCATCCGTGCGCGCGGGCTGGACAATCCACCGGTACTCACCCGCCGTCCGGGTGAACAGCATTACACCTTAGCCAGCGGTGGTAATACCCGCCTGGCCATCCTCAACGAGCTGTGGCAGGAAACCCGGGAGGCGCGTTTTCATCGGTTCTGCTGGCCATATCGTCCCTGGCCGGAAACAATGTCATTGGAACAGGGCGAACTCCAGTGCCTGATTGGCCATCTGGCGGAAAACGATTTACATAACGGGCTGACGTTTATTGAGCGTGCTACAGGTATCCTGCGGCTGCGCGATCTCTATCGAGAAGCCGGGATTATCTGTCCTTCGCAACAGGCGCTGGCGGAGCAGCTTACCGCTGACGGTTATCCGGTTACCCAGTCTAAAATCAGCCGGATGGTCCAGACCGTTGACTGGTTACTGCCCTGTATTCCGGGTGCACTGTACGCCGGGCTGACGCGCGCCGTCATTGAGCGCCTGCTGGCATTACGCAGTGCAGCAGAACAGGTTTGGGACACGCTGGCACCCGCGGAAGTCAGTCAGGAATTTGCCGCCGCATTCAGTACCGCCCTCGCCACTTTTGACGCCGAGCCGGAAGGCGTTGTACCGGAACTGGTGCAGGATGAGCTACTCGGCGAGATGAGCCGACGCAGCGGCATTGCCTGGAACACCCTGCTGGCAAGCCTTACCGAAGGTCAGAGCAGGCGCCGGGCGTTGCTGGGCCCACCGATCGAAAAGGTGCTCTGGCCACCGCCCCCTGCCCCCGACAAACCCGCCCGAGAAAATGAAGATCCCTTACCACCCGACGCAGTGCCTGAAGCGCAGGATAAGCCGGAGAACACGCCGGTCCCCGACCTCCGGTCATCCTCTGGCCAGCCCGCAATCGCTGTCGCACGGGAGATCTTCGCCTTCTGGGGGCTGGAGGCCTGTCTTCGTGCGGATAACGCTTCACCTGCCGGATTCACTCTGGACCCCTGTGAACAGTTTCCCGATCCGGTGGCGCAAAAATGTTTCCAGGTACTGGCGGCTCTCGCAGGCGACACCACGATCCCGATGCCCGCCCTGGAGCTCCTGATCTCGCCGGCGTATGGCGATGAGCAATTCCAGCGCATCCTGCACCTGATTAGTCTCTGCCGGCAGCAGAAAATTCGGGAGGCTGGTCATGACCCCCTCCATTAATCAGGCTGTACTGACCCAGGTGGTTCAGGCGCTCCGGGAAGGTCAGATACGCTACTGCGAATCCCTCGGTTTCAGCCCCCAGGAGTTGTGTGAACTGTCTCGTCTCACCGCTGACGACATCCTGTTTCTCAGCCACAGCGCGGTGCAGTTTATGTACATCAGCATCGATCACAACATGCTGAGCAAAATGCTGGCCCGCACCGAACAGGAACGGCAGTTTCAGCAACGGCTTGAAGAAGCCCTGGCACTCGGTGCCTCCATAGAGTGTGTGAACCACTACTTTGGCCTGTCCACTCCTGAAGTCTGTGCCCGGCGGCGGCTGATTGGCCTGTTTGTTCGTCAGGGGCGCAACCTTGCTCCGGATGAGGAAACCGAAACGCGGGTGTGGCATGCCTGGCAGAACGTGGCCGTGAAGAAACTCGATTCCCTGCAGGCACTGGAGGCCATGATGGATATCGCCCGTGAGAATGACCTGTCGTTGACGGTGATCTGGAACCTGCTGAAGCAGTGGTATGATGAGAAACTCTTGCATGAAGAATAACGCGCTGTGTGTCCTTCGGGAGAACCAGGACCAGCTGTTTTTTCTGGGTAATTCGCATGAAACAGTGCCACGCCGGCTGTTGCTGGCCCGCAATCTCTCTCCCCGGGAAAAATTTACCTGGCAGTTGCTTCGCCTCAACGCCCATGACACCGGTAACGGCCTCTTTCCCTCCTACACTGAACTGCAATGCTGGCTGTCCGATCGGCCAGACAGTGACAGGGCATCACGCAGCACCGTCAGCCACACACTGACTATGCTGCGCCTCACGCGCTGGCTGAGCCTGTGCCGGCGTCTTCGCGATGAGAAAACCGGCCAGATGGCAGGCAATATCTACGCGCTGTATGATAATCCTCTCTCTTTCGAAGAAGCCTGCCAGCTTGATGAAGAGTACCTTTCGCTGCTGGCCACCTGCACGCAACACCGTAATCGCCCTATTCGTACCACCGCGATCGCATTGCTGCTGGCCATGAACCGTGACTTTCCTGTGAACAGTGGCCTCCCCTGCACGGAGTCTTCCGCCAGGACCCGGCCCGGTCTTACAGAAAGACCCGGGGCAATATACCCGGGTCTTTCTGTAAGACCGGGCGGAGCCCCGGGGCCTGGCGGGTTGTCGGATCGTCGCGCCGTACTGACTGATACAGTATTAACCGTTAATAAGAGAAAGCGTACGGTGGGCGTTTGCTGGCCTGTGGATAACCCGTTCAGTCCGGGTGAACGCCGCATAGCCGAACGCGTTATGCAGGATCTAGATGAAGAGCTGTGCCAGCGCGTCGTGGATGATGGCCTTTACCGGATTGCCCAGGGCGATGTCCGGCGGCCACTGGCCTACCTGCTGGCCATGCTGGAACGCGCGCACCGGGGGGAGTTCAACCGTCTGCGCCGGCGGCGCTGACCGTTATAAATAGCCAACGACGATTAATGCTTACCACATTAATCGGCTCTGACCTGATTTTATGCGCGCTGCATAAAACAGGGAACAGCCCTATTAATCAGCGTGGATCCATCGGCATAATTAACGATAAATCTTCGCGTGTCACCACTCTGTTTCTCATCGCCGGACGCGCATCCGCATCGCACACTGCCAGCCCCCGATTCTACGGAGCGTTATCATGCCTGGCACTACCCTCCTCAGCGATATTCGAATCACCCTGCACACCCGCATCGCCATCCGTCTATGGCTGTCCCGGCCCACTGACATGCGGCTTTGCCTCGCACTGCTCAAACGCTTGCTGCGCGCAGAACATCACGACGATCCCTGGGCCACCCTCTGGCTGACCCATATCACTATTCGGCTGAATGTGCTGGCGTACTTGCTGAAACAAAAACACGCCCTGCTTGACAGCCGCTTCGCCCGTCTGCCTGATGGCATCTGTGCCCCATTGAGCCACAACCCCAGCCCGGCAGAATTCAGCCTGCCACTGGCATTACTTACCCCCCCGGGTTCACGCCTGCTGTCACTGCTGGTCGATTACGACAAACTGGCCCGGCGCATTCTGCTGGCCTGGCAGGTGGATCTCATTACCCAGGACGAAAAAGGGGCGCTGCTGGCGCAGATCCCCCGGCTGTTATGCCAGCTTTACAGCTATGTTCACCGCTTTCGTACCACAGGCGTCACCCGCGAGGATATTCGCCATAACACGCCGCTGGCGCAGGCCGTCATCCATCGTCTCGGACCGCTTCCCGGGCGATTACCTGCGAAGGGTTAACAGTATGTTCAGTAACGAGAGCTGTTACTGCTGCGCCCGCAGAAGCTCGCTAAAGGGCCTTTTAAAGGCCTTTAAGGGTAAGGGAGAGCAGCAGGCACTGATGCAGGAGTTGCAGGCACTGCGCGTGCAACTGCAACAGCGTCAGCCAGGGCTGAAACAGGCGGTTTATGCATTGCCGGGGCGTCATGTGCCGCTTGTCCTGTGCAGCAACCCGGCACGTTCCGGCGTGAGCTACCTGCGCTGGCGCAACCTGGACAACAACCGTTCGGGGAGCGTGGCGTTGCAGGAAGCCCTGCATCAGCCCGAAATGACGGACGAACTGCGCGACGCTCTGACGACGCTCGAATGGCGACGACAGGTGCTGAATACACAGTTATCGGTGGTGATGTTTCTGCTGCGACGGGTACAGCCGTTAACGCCGCCAGTTTAACCTCTGCCGGGGTAGCGAGAGCGCTGGATTGCTGTCTTTCAGGCATGATATCCCGTGCCCTCGTCCGGTTTGAGCTGGCTTCTGGCAGATACACCAACTCAGGCAATGCATTCGCCGGAAGACGTTGCGAACAGCTGGCCGGCAGTGCGACGTCTGACTGTGGGATTTTTCGCGCAATACGACTTTGTGCCAGGACCAGGTTCAGATCTGACGGCTTGCGGCTTCATTCAGACGGTAAAAAATCCTGCTGTTTGCACCTTTAAAAATGCGCAAAAGACGTATTGCGCATTGTCAGGTGCAAATTTTACCGCCTCCCTCCAGTTTCCCCTGTCACCTCATCCCCCCGGCACACCATGCTGAATGCCCTTTCACCGGAGACAGCCCATGCAACTTTACCTGTGCGAAAAACCCTCTCAGGGGCGAGATATCGCCCGTGTTCTTGACGCCCACAACCGCAGCGACGGCTACCAGTATAACACTACCGTGACCGTCACCTGGTGCTTTGGCCATCTGCTGAGCCTGGCTGCGCCGGAGGAATACGATCCGGGGCTCAAACACTGGCGCATCGAACATCTGCCCTTTATTCCCCCGGCATGGCGGCTGGTGATCCGCCCCGAAGTGCGCAGGCAGTTTCGCATCATAGAGAAGCTACTGAAACAGGCGGATACCGTGGTGATTGCCACCGATGCCGACCGCGAAGGTGAAACCATCGCCCGCGAAATTCTGGAACACTGCCGCTGGCGCGGCCCGGTCCGGCGTCTGTGGTTGTCAGCACTCGATGACACCAGCATCCGCAGGGCGCTGGCTTGTCTGCGTCCCGACGAGCACACCTTCCCGATGTACCTGGCGGGCTCAGGGCGGGCTCGCGCTGACTGGCTGGTCGGTATCAATATGACTCGCCTCTGCACGCTGCTGACTCCACGCCACAAGGGAGTCCTTTCCGTGGGCCGGGTACAGACGCCAGCGCTGCGTCTGGTCGTCGACAGGGATCGGGAGATCAGCCATTTTATGCCGCGCCCCTTCTGGCGGGTGGACGTCCGGCTGCGGGAAGGAGAACAGACTTTTCTGGCGCAATGGCAGCCCGATGGCGCATGTTGTGATGGAGAAGGGCATTGCCTAAGCGAATCTGCCGCCCGCGCCGCGGCGGGCCGGTTAGCGCACGCAGACAAGGCAGAAATCCAGGACATCACCACCCGGCGGGTAAAAAAAGGCCCTCCGCTGGCCTTTACCCTGAGCGATCTGCAGCAGACCTGTTCAAAACAGTGGGGCATGGGGGCACAGCAGGTGATGGATCTCGCCCAGCGTCTGTATGAAACCCACAAAGCCATCTCCTACCCCCGCACTGACTGCGGATATTTACCCGTTTCCATGCACGAGGAAGCACCTCAGGTCATCGCAGCCCTGATTGCAGACGATAACACGCTGGGCCTCCTCGCAGAGCGGATGAATCTGCAACAGCGATCCCGAGTCTGGAATGACGGCAACATCACCGCCCACCACGGTATCATCCCCACCCGCCAGACGGGGGTTCTGGCCCCTATGAGCGACGATGAACGCAAGGTATACGGGCTGATCTGCCGCCATTTTCTCGCCCAGTTTCTGCCCGATTATGAAGCGGACAAAACGGAACTGCGCCTTCGTTGTGCCGGAGAAACCCTTCTGGCGAAGGGAACCACACCCGTTGTCAGCGGCTGGCGGCAGCTGTTTACGTGTGAGCTGGCTGAAACCCGGCCGGAAGAGGTGCAGCGTATTCCGGCCTTCAGTCGGGGACAAACCTGCACGGCGGAGCAGGTGGATGTCCGTGCCCGTCAGACACAACCGCCGGAGCACTACACCGAGGGGACGCTTATTGCGGCGATGAAAAATGCCGCCCGCTTCGTTACGGATGAGCGTCTGAAACAGCGGCTGAAAGAGAATGCGGGCATCGGCACCGAAGCCACCCGTGCCGGGATCATTCAGACCCTGATGAAACGGGGCTATCTGGAGAAGCGCGGACGTTTTCTGCTGTCAACCGGTCTTGCAGCCACGCTTATCGACATCCTGCCGGATGCCCTGAAAAATCCCGGAACCACGGCACTCCAGGAGCAAATGCTGGATGACGTCGCGGCGCAGAAAATGACGCTGGAAGCCTTTATGGCACAGCAGCAACACGCTGTGACAGCCCTGGTCAGGCAACTGAAAGAAACGGGAGTAAAACCATGAAACGCCTTGTGATCCTGTTCCACCTTATCCTGATGATGGTCACCCTTTGCGCCCGGGCGGAATATCACCTGACCATTAACAGCGGACAAACCGTCTCCGGCGAGGTCGTGGATGGCAGCCAGGGCAACCAGTACGTGTACGGCACGCTGGCCGATTCCACCATCACAGGCAGGAATGCCTACAGCTATGTTGCCCGCGGCGGGCAGGCAGATACTATTCTCGTCACCCGTCAGGGCACGCTTTTCCTTGAGCCCGGGGGAAATGCCAGTTACACCACCGTCACCGACGGTGGCCTGCTGCAGATTAACGGCAGTGCCGACAATGCCAGTGTCAGCAACGGCGGTGAAATTAACATCAATGCCGGGGAGAACGGCATTAACGATCCGACTCAGGGTGGCCACGCGCTCAACACCACCGTGGGAAACGATGGCGTCATGATTAACCGCTACGGCGTGGACAGCAACACCGTGGTGGAAGCCGGCGGGGAACTGGATACCGGCTGGAATTATGCCTATGAAACCCGTAATACGGGCGTTTCCGAAAATGCAACAATACAAAACGGCGGGAGGCAGCAGGTCACCAACGGTGGAACCAGTGAAAACAGCCGGGTGGAAACCGGCGGTATGCTGCTGGTCAGTGGCACCTGGCATTATGACGACGTGATGGATCCTTCCCCTTCCGCCTGGTATTACGGCACCGCCCGCGGAAGTGATATCTCCGGCGAGATGCAAAACCAGGGCGGCGTCGATACCGACACCACCCTGCAACCCGGCGGGCAGTATTTACTGGATGGCGGTGGGATCTCCCGCCGGTTGACCGTGTCACAGGGCAGCAGCGCGCAGATCACTACCGGCACGCTTGACGACTTCTGGCTGTTCGGAGGAATGAACGTCAACAGTAACGCCACCCTCACGGGCAGCGGTACCATTGGCAACAGCGGTGAACTGGATCTCAACGAAGGGGCACGGACCGCCAGCCTGGATCTGACGCTGGCAGGCACCCTTTCACTGCACAACGCCGGCGACACAGCGTCATCCCCGTATCAGCTTGCCAGCCTGACGCTCGAGGGCGGCACCGTCAGGTTCGATCCGGCCTCGTTCGCCACACTCAGCATGGATACCCTCACGGGCAACGGCAATTTTTATCTGAATACCCGTATCACAGACGGCCAGGGCGACAGAATTAACGTCAGTGGTGACGCGAACGGTGATTTCGGGATCATGGTCGCCGATACCGGTCAGTCACCAGAGACGCCTTCGTCACTGCAGATTGTTCATACGGGCGGCGGTGATGCACAGTTTATGTTGCTTAATCCGGATCAGCAGGTCGATCTCGGTACCTGGAAGTATGGACTCGTACCGGATGGCCAGGGAAACTGGTCACTTACCCCCCAGGGAACACCGACCCCTTCTGCCGATGCCGTACTCGCCATGGCAAACGTGACTCCCACCCTTTTCCTGGTGGAGACTGATGCACTGTATCGCCGGCTGGATACCGTGCGCGCAGGCACACACGGAGGAGAATTCTGGACCGATACACTCAGCAGTCGTTTTGATGTGAACCGGACCGGAAATGCCGCCTACCGGCAGACGCTGGGCGGAGTGATCATGGGCTATGACTCCCACAGGAGAGTGGCCAGCGGCAACCTGACCCTGGGCGTTGCGGGCAGTTACAGCCGCTCCAGTCTCGACATGGCCGGCAACAGTGAAGGGACTGTGGACAGCTACAGCACTGCGCTGTATGCCAGCTTCTATGCACACAGCCGTTTCTGGCTGGACGGGGTGCTGAAAGGCAACCTGTTTAACCAGCATCTGAATGTCCGAATGAGCGCAGGTGGCCGCGCCAGCAGCCGCTACACCACGCCAGGTATCGGTGGCAGCCTGATAACCGGTGTCGATATCGCTCTGGCAAAGACCACGCTGTCTCCTTTTATCGGCGTCACCGGTTTCACCACACAGGGTGATGATTACACGCTGTCGAACGGAATGCTGGCCCGCCCGGGTTCCGCAAAATCAGCACTGACTCAGGCAGGTGTGCGTATCGGCCAGACGATGACAACCGCCGGTGGAGCGCAACTGGCCCCATGGCTGAAGGTGGCGCTGGAGCAGGAGTTTGTCCACAGCAATGAAGTCAGGGTGAACAAGGATCGCTTTAATAACGACATCGCGGGTGCCCGGGGGAGCTGCCAGGCGGGATTCAGCGCCACGCTGACACCGCAGTCCCGGCTGTATGCCAGCATGAAGTATGAAAAAGGAGAAGGAACAGAATCGCCGTGGGCAGGGAGCATCGGGCTGAGTTTTCGCTTCTGATGTACGCCAATATCCTGCCTTCATTTGATGACACAATGCCGGCACACAGTCCCGCTCATCTTCACGGTGGATAATACGCCACGGGGCAGCCCTGCGGTAATGCGCAGCCCTGTCGCGCACTTCCGCCGGTGTTTTGCCCCGTATTTTATCCGGGCGTTGTCCTGCTTAGCGGGATAGATCTGCCATGCCTCTTTCAGGTATACCCGCGAACCAAAACCAACCCCAGAAAACGCATCCGTTTAATTTCTGGCAACCACAAATACAATCGTCTGGACGACACCGTCCGTCCCTGCTGTTCTGTCTGCTGCCATATCCCAACGCCGTCATGCATTCCTGAAAACGCGGCGGCGCACAGCGCGGAATGCCCGATCCTTACCCTCGCGGGGACATCCCGCATGCCGGGCATTTCTCCGCACCTTCATCCGGAGAAAACCACCATGAACGACACCCGCTATTTTAATCTGCACGTCAGCGGTCTCGGTTATCTGAACCGCATTCGCGAAGTCACCCCAAGGAAAGGCGAATCTTTCCTGTGCTGCGACATTGCCGCCCTTCGGGGGGAAGCCAGTGAGGTGGAACACACCTGGTTTGACTGCCGCGTCAGCGGCAAAGAGGCGCAAACACTCATCCATCGCTGCACCGAGGCCTGTGAACAAAAACGCCGGGTACTGGTCCAGTTCCGCTTAGGCGATCTGTATGCCGACACCTTCGTCTACGGCAAAGGCGAACGAAAAGGCGAAACCGGCGTCAGCCTGAAAGCCCGCCTTCTGCACATCGGCCTGATAAAGATTGACGGTGAGGAAGTCTACAGAGCGGAATCCCATAAACCGTCCCCCCAACAGGCAGCACAGCCACAACCTGAACCGCAGTCTTAACCTCCGTTGCGCCCACCCCGGGCGCAACTTTTTTGCGACACGATCAGTTGTCTGTCGTTTCCTCTGCGTACTCACGGCAAGCTTCCCGAAAACCCCGCGGAGAAGGCGAATGAAACTGCTGCTGACCATCATGATTGTCCTGATGCTGATGACCCTCACCGGCACCCCTCTCGTCTCAGCGTCCACTCCGTCAGTGGTGCGTTACGATCGCTATCTACTGGTCGACACCGCGCCGGGAAAACCGTCGCTGGAACAGCTCACCAGCCTGTCAGTTCCGCCAGGCCTTCACCCGGAACTCGGTGAAACCCTGCAGTACCTGCTCCGCGACAGCGGATATACCCTGTGCCTGCCGGACCGTTCACGCGCCAGCCTGTATGCCTTCCCGCTGCCGCTGAGTCAGTACCGCTTCGGTCCGGTACGCCTGGATGCCGCACTACGCATGCTGGCCGGAAATACCTGGCATCTGATGGTGAACGATCTGCGTCGCGAAATCTGTTTTGAACCCCGGCCTAGCATAGCCGGGAATGATTCCCTCCCCCCGGCGGTCATGCACCGTCGTCCCCTGTCCCCCCCTGTTTTGGGGCCAGCAATGGCCCCGTTTTTTCTGGCAGGGGTGATCCAGCGTGGCGATACCCGGATGGCGGCGATCGTCCCTCCCGATGCCCGCTGGCTTAACCAGGTGGTCTGGCTGCGAACAGAAGAGCAATGGCAGGGCTGGCGACTGGAAACACTGGATGAACGGCAGGCCGTTTTCCGCCATGGCAAACGCCGTCTGACGCTGAACATACCGGAGTAGATCATGAAACGCGCCCTTCTGGCCCTGTTTTTCGCCGCCAACACTCAGGCGCAGCCTCTGCTGCTGCAAAACAGCCCGCACACCACCACCGACCTTCAGCCGCTGACGCCACGACAACAGGCAACCCTGTGGGGCATCACTGAGCCAGAGTGGCAACGTTACCTGATGCTGAAGCAACAGGAACGGGGACTCTGGTCACCGGGCCTGGATCCCCTCACCACACTTGGTGTGGAGGCGGAAACGGACACACAGCGCCAGTACTTCGCCGAACGACTGGTCAAAAAAGAGTCACGGCGGCTGGAAAAAGAGCTCGCCTTCCAGCGGGCCTATGACGCGGCCTGGCAACGCCTGTACCCCGGACTGACGCCCCTGAAGATTGCGCCATCGGGAGCATCCCGGGCGTCTGTATTTGTCAAAGAAGACTGCCCGGCCTGCGACACCCTGCTGCGCACCTTGCTGGCGCAAAAACGCCCACTGGATATCTGGCTTGTGGGTAGCATGGGGGATGACAACCGGGTGCGTCGCTGGGCGCTGGCACACGGTATCGATGCCCGGCTCGTCAGCGAACACAATATTACCCTCAATCATGATGCGGGCCGCTGGCTGCAAACCGGCAGCAGCAAAATGCCTGTGGTTCTGGAGAAAAGAGGCGAACAATGGCGCGAAGTGCTGCCCTGATCGTCCTGTTCCCGTGCCTTGCGCTGGCCCGGCCGTTACCTGAAGCCTATCAGCAGGCAGCAAAGACCTGGCGGGTGCCCGTGGAACTTCTGTGGGCAGTGGCACAAACGGAAAGTGGCTCACAGTTCGGGACACAGCGTCTGCCATGGCCATGGACACTGAATATTGCCGGGAAAAGTTATCGCTATGCCAGCGAGTCCCAGGCCTGTAACGCCCTCCTTGCGGCGGCTGAACGTACCCGTCTGAAGAACATTGATGTCGGACTGGGGCAAATCAATATCGGCTGGCATCGTGCGCTTTTCGCCTCCCCGTGCGACGTCCTGGCTCCTGATCGTAACATTAACCTGACGGCTCGCCTGCTTCGTGAACGCTATGATGAACAACCCGGAAGCTGGCTGCATGCGGCGGCGCGCTATCATCACCCGGCAGGCGGCGCACCGGCTGCGGGCTATCGCCAGCGGATCCGCCAGGCGCTGGCACAGTCGGGTGATACATTATGAGTCGCTATGCCCTGGAAGCCCTGCTCCGCCCTCCCGTCGAATTTTACAGCACCGTCTGTATGGGATGTGCCGCGCTGCTGTGTCTTAATGAGAGCACAATCCTGATGCTCGCTCCCGGCGAGGCGTGGGCACTGGCAGGTGGATTTGTTATGCTGGCGCTATACCGTGGCCGGCAAGGCGGGTACATCCTTCGTTATCATCATAATCTGCTGCGTCTGCCGCGCTATGCCCTTACCACCCAACGCATCCCGGTCAGTCATCACCATCTGTTTATCGGCAGGGGATTTCGCTGGCAACCCATCCACACACAACGACTGTCCGACTGTCTGCAGCCCGAAGCCATGCGCTTTCTGCATCCGGGATTCTGCCACCGGCTGGCACGGGTGCTGGAAAAACGGTGTGAACATACCCTGCCCTGGCTTCCCCGCCTGCTCAGTACCGACCACTGGCTGAACCCGGTACGCCCGTTGCCGCCCGTCGGCGGCAACCCCTGGCTGCATGGCGTGGAGCTGAAAGAGAGTGAGGTTACCCTGCCGCTGGGTGAACGCGTCGGCCATACGCTGGTACTCGGCACCACCCGTGTCGGCAAAACGCGGCTGGCGGAAGTCTTTGCGACCCAGGATATTCACCGTGGGGATGTGGTGATTGTCTTTGATCCCAAAGGCGATGCCGATCTGCTCAAACGTCTGTGGGTTGAGACACAGCGCGCCGGTCGGGCCGATCGTTTTATTCTGTTTCACCTGGCCTATCCGGCAATCAGCTCGCGCTACAATGCCATTGGACGCTTTGGCCGCATATCCGAAGTGGCATCACGTATTGCCGGACAACTTTCCGGTGAAGGGAACAGCGCAGCATTTCGCGAGTTTGCCTGGCGTTTTGTTAATATCATTGCCCGGGCGCTGGTGGCGCTGGGCCTGCGTCCGGACTACCAGCTGATTTCCCGCCATGTCGTCAATATTGATGCCCTGTTTATTGACTATGCCCGCATCGTGCTGCCGCGCCACAACGCCCGCGCGTGGGAAACGGTGGCTCAACTGGCGGAACGGATCAACGACAAAAACACCCCGCGTAATCTGCAGGGGCGGGACCGTCATGTCGTGGCACTGGAACAGTACCTGAATGAGGAAAAATTTTACGATCCGATCCTCGATGGCCTGCGTTCCGCGGTTCGCTATGACAAGACCTACTTCGATAAAATCGTTGCCTCGCTATTACCACTGCTGGAAAAGCTTACCACCGGTGCACTGGCCCCCCTGCTCGCGCCGGATTATCACGATCTGGATGACGTGCGCCCGATCCTCGACTGGCAGCAGGCCATCCGCCAGAAAGCTGTTGTCTACATCGGGCTTGACGCGTTATCGGATGCTGTGGTGGCGTCAGCCGTGGGTAACGCCATGTTTGCCGATCTGGTCAGTGTTGCAGGGCATCTCTATAAATTTGGCCTGAATGACGGTCTGCCCGGCGACCCCGAAAAACCACCGCCCGTCAATTTACACTGTGACGAGTTCAACGAGCTGATGGGGCCGGAGTTTATCCCGCTGATCAATAAAGGAGGCGGCGCGGGAATTCAGGTTACTGCCTATACCCAGACGCTGAGTGACATTCAGGCACGTCTCGGCAACGCAGCCAAAGCAGGCCAGGTGGTGGGAAACTTCAACAACCTGATCATGCTGCGGGTACGGGAAACTGCCACCGCCGAGCTGCTGACCAGGCAACTGCCACAGGTGGAAATCCGCAGCCGCCAGGTCAGTTCCGGCGTCACCGACACGCCCGGCGGGCAGAACAGTTATGTCAGCAGCAGCCATGAGCAGGTTGTCACCCGCAGCGTGCCGCTGCTGGATACCGCAGCCCTGATCCAGCTTCCCAAAGGTCAGGCCTTCGCCCTGCTCGAAGGCGGGCAGCTGTGGAAAATTCGTCTGCCCCTGCCCGTAACCGATAAACACTGGCCCCTCCCGGACTCCATCACACAACTCACAGACTGGATGCAGTCCCGCAAGACCCGGGGCCATGAAGCGTGAATGAGCAACGCCCGGCACGCCCTTCTCAATCGCCCTCCGGCCCAACAGACAGGGTAATCAGTCTGGCAGGTTTTATCCTGGTGCTCATTCTCGGGGGAGGGCTTTTAAACCTGTTGCTGGCGTTGTTGTCTCTCTGTTTTTTATGGCCACAGGAAGGTGCAGGCCATGCATTGCAGATGGCGCTGTCAGAACAGACCGCACTGGAGCAGGATCTTCGTCTGCATCCATTACGGGCTCAGGCTGTCGCGTTACTGGACTCTGACAGGGAGATATTGCGACATGCCGGCGAAAACCTGTTCACACTCTTAAGACGGTGTGGAGGAAACGTTTCGCTGAACCCGATGAGCCACCCTGTGATCACCACTTTGAGGTATTCACTGGAATGCGTGATGACGCGCCTGCTCAGACTGATGTTTGCATTGCCCCTCTTTTTACTTTGTATGACAGCGGGACTGGTTGAAGGGCTGGTCCTGCGGGATCTGCGGCGATTTGGTGCGGGATACGAGTCAACCCTGACGCTTAACGGCTTAGCCAGACTCTCAGGAAAGTTATTGAAATACATCATGATCATCTACATAGCCAACCCAGGCATTTCAGCACCGCTGAACACCCATTTTTTGTTATGCTCATCACTGGTGGTTATGCTTTATTTTCTGCTTTCAGGTGTCAATATCCGGGCAAGGCTATAACCCCCCGATCAGCCCCACCCGCGATGGCCTGAAGTCTTCCCTAAAACAATTTCTGCTGGATAATGACATTCTTCAACCGTTCATTATCTGCATCAGAGACCTCCCCTGACAGAAACGGGCTGTGGGGATGATGTTCCTTCAGATTCATTTTCACCCGCTGCTTATTAAACGTGGCATAACAATATCTGCACCCATGTAAACAGGTATTGTACTGTCCGATATCGATGCTTTTAATACATCCGCACGCTTCCCGTTGCCCCGGATCTTTTGTGCCCGGAACCTGTAGTCCGAACAATTCCTTCAGTAACCGGTCATCGATGCATTTTCCTTTTACGATACCAGTGTGCTCTACATCAAGCGATTCAGCACAGGTTGACAGGTGCATACCGAATTGATCCGCGACATCAGCAAAGTACGGGCATAAGTTGTCAAGCTCTTCGGGCGACCGCGTGATATCCCGGTAAGAAAAGTCAGGAATGAGACGGAGATTTCGCGCTTTTTTTTACAAATCAGCGAAACTCGCCACGACCCGGTCCGCATGACCGGCAAGATGAGAGGCTGTTTTATGGAAAAGTCTCTTATGCGCCGAAAGCGGCGTCGCACTTTAAAGCGCGAACGGGATCATAGCGCCAGACCACTTTATGACGACCAATCGCCCTGCTGAGCGCTAAAAATATTTCAATTGCACGATGAGGGTTCAATCCATGGGCAACCAGTATTTTGGGATAGCCTGTGATCCTGAACTGAAAGTAGCATATGAACGCCTCAAGGAGTGCCAAATCCGGCAGCAGCTTCCCGGGATTTCGCGTCCGGAAAACAATCGCACCGACATCCTCTGGTAACAGTGAAACCCACTTCACCTGATGGGTGTTACAGGGATTACGAATTAACAGATACCCTTCCTTAATGCGGTTCATAACCAGTCATGATAAAAACCAGGGCTGTCCGTTCGTCTGCTGGCGCTGATTATCATTTTAACTTACCACAAAATAAACCGATTTACGAAAAACCTCAGGACTGAGGCTGGAGTAGATCTCATCAGGGGATGAGAAATGACAATGTTCATTGCCATGGTGATACCGTTGATAATCAGATTTTGCTACCGCACTGATAATTTTAATGATTTATCAGTGACACCCGACTCATTACGGTCATTAATGATAATACATGAGCATGCTTTTTTATTGTTATCATTATCTTCAATCAATTTATCGACACCTGAACTATCGAGTTGAGATAAATATATGACAACGTCGCGACCCCCCCCCCTCTTTAAGCTTTACATCTTTCTTTGTTACGTCTGCAATATATCGGTAATACACTCTATCAAGGTTGAGCGGGCTGTTTGAAAACATGACGTCTTTTGCTAAATCGATCCACTCTTCACAAGATTCGATTCTGAATGCCGTAATATCTTTGCACTCGATATCATCGCGATATCGATCAAGCCAGCGATGAAACGCATGGGTATCAATCCCCGGCCCCGTTCCAAAGCTTGCAAAGACTATCTTTTCTTTATCTTTACCTTTAATTTCATCATAAAACGTCATCAGTAACTGACTCAGGGTATTAAGAATTTCAGAAGAGTGGACAGGCAGGTATCTTACAATATAAATATATCTTTTATGTTCGCATTCGTAGCTAACGTCATTACCATCAAAATACATATTGCTGCTGCAATGAAAACAATCGTCACCCAGTGATGATTTACAATTAATATGTTTATTGTTATTTATTTTGTCGTAACAGCGTTTAATCAAACCATCCATATTATCCCCCGGATACAGCCATCAGTGAAAGGAGAAGGGAACACAAAGAGAATTTTTATGTTCTGCATCAATTAACTGCCCGGTACGAATGCGGATTTTCCGGCCACTCCGTTATCTCCTGACCTTAAACGCCTTTTGGCTTAAAAAAACTGTCAGCCTCCACAATGAGTTTCTGAACGATATTCGATGTTGCTGGTTTTACTGTGATCTCCATTCGCGTATCTAAGGAAACCATTCTCATGCAGCAACATCGACTTCTGCCCCTGTTATTCCTTGCCTCCTGGGGGCAAGCGAGTGCCACACCGGAGTCCGAACAGCTGGCACTGACGCTGAAGCAGCTTGATAACGTCAAAACCACGCTGGCACGTGCAGCTTCCAGCGCTAAAAACGGCCCGCCTACACGGTATTACTTTGACTATCTTCTGGCCCAGCAGGATATCAATGCTATGGAGTCCGGGATCCGGCGTTACCTCTCACCAGCGCGTGCACAACCGCGTCTGTCGCCTCCACTGGACACGCATTTCCTGCGGGAGGATCCCCGTGACTGATGTGCAAATTGCGGCCTTTCAGGCGGCCAGCCTGAGTAAGCCTGATGGTGTGCGTCTGCTGATGCTTGGGTTGTTCACCAGCAGTCTGATGGTCTGGTGCGCCTGGTCCCTTGTCACCGCCTGGCAGGGTGTTTGCCACCAGCGGTTAAGCTGGGCGGGATTGGGGGCAGTGGCCGCGCGATCGATGCTGCTGCTCCTTGTGGGCTTCTGGCTGGTTCTGAGCTGAGAAAACACCATGCGACCACTCCTGCTCTTACTGCTACTGGCGTTTTATGCCAGCGCCGACTTACCGGAGATGGAAGATCCGTCCCGGGGGCCTGGCGACGGCATAATGGAAACGCTGCAAAACTATGGCTATGACATTGTGATCCTGCTGACACTGGCTATCTGTGCCGTCGGCTTTCTGGTCGTCGCCAGTAACTGCATTGCCACCTATTCAGAGATCCAGAACGGGCGTAAGCAATGGAAAGATCTGGGGGCAATGGCCGGTGTCGGGGCCATGCTCCTGGTGATCACAATCTGGTTACTGAATCAGGCCTCGGAGATCCTGTGATGGCCACGATAACGTTTCTTCCTGACAGACTGAATCGCGAACCCGTGGTCTGGCGCGGTCTGACAACCAGTGAACTTTTTCTGGCCCTCTTCACCGGACTTCTCGGCGGGGCCGCGCCAGGCACGGTCATGGCGCTACTGTCGGGTCACTGGCCCGTGATCCCCGTCAGTGCCCTGGCAGGGGCTGCCGTCATGATCCAGGGCGGCGGATATATTATGGCGCACATAAAACGCGGTAAGCCGGACAACTGGCTGTATCAGTCGCTGTTTGCCTGGCTTGAGCGTCATCACCTCAGGCGTCCCCGTCTGATCCAGCACTCCGCAGTATGGGTGCTGCGCAGGAGCCTCCGGTGAGCCGCTTTCGTCATGCGCTGGCCGAGCGCGATGCCCACATACTGACGCTGAAGGGGGTGATCATCCTCTTATGCCTGTGTCTGGCCGGCGTCGGATTTGGCTGGTATTCCGCCCCCCGGGAACTCACGCTGTACTTCCCCCCCGATCTGCGTACCGGCAGTACACGCCCGTGGTGGGAAGTCCCCCCCGCCAGCGTCTACGCCTTCACCTTCTATATCTTCCAGCAACTGAATCGCTGGCCAGAGAACGGAGAGGAGGACTATATCCGTAACCTTCATACCCTGCGCGCATATCTGACCCCGGGATGCCAGGCGTGGCTGGAGCGTGATTTTCAGCTCAGGCGTAACGGTGGCGAGTTACGCAGCCGCACGCGCGGCCTCTATGAACTGCCGGGGCATGGCTACAGCGACAGGATCACAGGAGGGGATAAACGCCAGCATCCCCGGGTGGAGGTGCTGAGTCGCGATAGCTGGCGGGTCACACTGGATGTGGCCGTGGAAGAGTATTACCAGAACGAGCCAGTAAAGAAAGCGCTGGTGCGCTACCCGCTGCAGGTGGTCCGCTACGCCATTGATGCAGAGAAAAATCCCTGGGGACTGGCTGTCGACTGTGTGGACACCTCACCGCAACGTCTGGTCGTGGAGAAAACGCCATGAAACACCTTCAGTTCCTGCTTTTCTTCAGTTTTTCTTTACAGGCCACCGAGGTGGTTCAGTGGGAAAAGATCCCGTTACCCGTGGAATTACATGTCGGACAGGAACGTATTGTGGATGTGGGAATACCAGTTCGGATCGGTTACCCCGCCTCGCTGGAAGGTAAGCTTCGCCTGCAAAGCGCGGGGGGAAAGCTCTTTTTACAGGCACATGACACCTTCCCGTCCACCCGCATCCAGCTACGTGATACAGGCAACGGCGCGCTGATCCTTCTGGATATCCGTGCCACGCAAAACACCTCCCGACTGGACCCCCTGCAAATCAGCGGAACTCTGCAGAAGTCTCCTGTCGCAGAGAACATCGCTGCCCCCCCAGAAACGTCCGTCCTTCTTCCGTCAGGTGATCCCCTGCCAGTCCTGCTGGTACGCTATGCCGCCCAAAACCTGTATGCGCCACTTCGCTCAGTTGAACCGCTCCCGGGCGTCACCGCCACGTCGGCCGGACTGGCAAAACACCTCACCACGCTGTTACCGCAGCACCTGCTGACCATCACCCCTCTGGCGGCCTGGAAAGCCGGGGGGCTCACGGTGACCGCCCTGCGTTTGCAGAATCGCAGTGCGCAGCCCATTGCGCTTGATCCCCGTGAGCTTCAGGGACAGTTTATCGCCGCGGCCTTTCAGCATGACAGCGTCGGCCCTCGCGGCCTGGCGGAAGACACCACTGTGGTCTACCTGGTGACAAAAGGCAGCGCCGCACACGCGCTGTTACCGGAACCCGTGGAGCGGAAACCATGATGCCTCGTCAGAGTATATTACTGAAAATGCTGCTGCCGCTGGTGGTGTTGATCACCGCCTGGCTGTTGTTACGCTCGCCCGTGAAAAACTCGCCCGATGGCTCTTCGGCACGCACGGTTGCCACCCTCTCGCCGCAGGAACTGCGCGAGCTGGGTATTGATGGCGATACGCCGGCAGATACGGTTGCCACACTGGTTGGTCAGATGAAGCAGTATCGCCATGAACTTCAGGCCATACAAAGCCGTACAGAGGATCAACAAACCCGTGAGAAGAGGCTGAAAGCTCAACAACAGTCTCAGGCATCGCAGCTCCGTGAGGACGTTCGTCAGCAACAGGATGCCTTGCGAAGCGAACTGCTGAAAAGTCAGCAGAGCCTGCTCGATAAACTCGACCACCTTACCAGCAAAAAAATGAATGACGTCCCACCAGGGTTCGGATTAACACCCGGTGAACTTCCTGCCGGTGTGCAACCGGAAATTCGCTGGATGGAGCCCCTCGATGCGCCTGCGGTCACCGACGATAAGCCCCTGCGTGTCAGCCTGAAAGCCCGTGACAAACCGGAGACGGTGCCCGACGTGAAGGTGTTTACCCTGCCGCAAAATGCCACACTGACAGGCTCGGTCGCCATGACAGCCCTGATAGGCCGCGTGCCGGTCAACGGCGCGGTGAGCGATCCCTACCCCTTCAAATTACTGATTGGCGAAGAGAACCTGACCGCCAACGGCATCATGTTACCGGATGTGGCAGGGGCGGTGGTTTCCGGCAGTGCATCCGGAGACTGGACGCTCTCCTGCGTCCGCGGACAAATTACCTCACTGACCTTCGTCTTTCATGACGGCACCATTCGTACCGTACCACAGTCTGGTGGATCAGGCTCTCAACAGCAGCTCACCGTTGGCTGGCTATCCGATGAGCAGGGGTTGCCGTGTATTCCGGGTGCGCGTAAAAGCAACGCGAAGGAGTACCTCACCTCCCAGTTTCTGCTGGCAGGCTCGGGGGCCGCGGCTCAGGCGTTTGCCAGCGGCGAAAGCACCACTGTGGTGGAAGATGGCAGTATCACCAGTGCCGTCACAGGTAACAACGGCCAGTATGTCCTGGGCCAGGCAATTGGTGGTGGCCTGAAGGAAACCGCCGACTGGATGAAGCAACATTATGGCCAGATGTTTGATGCCATATACGTTCCTCCCGGTCATAAGGTGGCGGTCCATCTCGATCAGCCGCTGACCATTGATTATGAACCTGAGGGACGGAAGGTGAAATACCCCCGGGTCATGCCACTTAAAGGGCTTGAATAATGAAATACGTCCTGATGCTGACGTTACTCTTCCTGGACGGGTGCAGTACCTCACAGGAGGAGCTGATGCCCGTCGACCCCGACATCAGCATGCAACGCCTGTGGTCGCAGCAAAGTGCGGGAACCGCATGGCTGATGGATGCGCGGGCCCCCCTGCGCCGCCCCCCCGACACGCCTTCCGGTCAGGATTCATATACGCGTGATGCGTCAAATGCGATCCGCAGCCAGTTTCCGCGCCTGCCGGATCCGGATATGGTGCTGTACGTTTTCCCGCATCTGAACGGTGCCACCCCCGTCCCCGGTTACAGCACCCTCTTTCCTTTCTACACCCGGATACAGTACGCCTTGCCCGGCGAGCGTCAGGCTCCACTATGAGTGAACGCCATCGCCTCAGTGAGCAGGCCATTAACGCCAGCTACCGTAAAGGGCCTTCTTTTGTGGACGGGTTACCCTGGGTGGAGTTTTTATCCGATTCACAGACGCTATTACTGGAGGATGGCCGCTCAGTAGGGGCGGTATTTGAACTGCTGCCCGTGGGCAGTGAAGGTCGATCTCAGGCATTTCTTGAACAGGTTCGTGATACCGTCACCGGGGCGTTGCAGGATGCTTTTGACGAACACGAACGCGCCCCCTGGGTTGTCCAGTTTTTCTGCCAGGACGAGGGGGATGCTGAGCCGTGGCTGACCCTACTGCGGGATTATGCCCTCCCGGAGATCCGCGATTCCGCCTTTACCCGTGAATGGCTCTCACAGATGTCCTCACATCTTGCCCGGCTCACGCAGGAACAGGGCCTGTTTCATGACACCATCGTCACCCATACCCGCTGGCGGGCGCTCTGGCGACGAACACGCATGGTGGTCTATAGATGGATCCCGGCACGAACCCCGGAGGATATTGCTCCGGAAGAAGCCCTGAATCACGTTTGTGAACGTCTGACTGCCGGGCTAAAGGCGGCCGGGATCTCATCGGTTCGTCAGGATGAACAGGCGATCCATCGCTGGCTGGTGCACTGGTTTAATCCGGCCCCTGCTGCGGACGATAAAAAACAGTTCTGGCGGCAGCTTGACTTACCGGCACGCACTGACGCCCTCCCCGTCCTCAGCGATTTTGCTGAAAGACTGCTTGTCAGCGAACCCCGTTCTGATGCTGAGGCTGGCGTATGGTGGCTGGATAACCGTCCACATAAGGTGGTGGTGGTCGATCGTTTGCGCAAAGCCCCCACGCCTGGTCTGCTGACCGGAGAAACGTCCCGCGGTGACGGGATTAATGCCCTGTTTGATTTGTTACCCACGGGGACCATCATGAATCTCACTGTGGTGGTTTACCCCCAGGACAAGCTGGAACAACACCTTAGCCGTCTGGCCGATCGCGCAATCGGCGAGAATACTGACTCGGTATATACCCGACGGGATTGCCACGACGTGCGCAGTTATCTCAAAGACGGGCATAAGCTGTATCGCAGCGCCCTGACCTTTTACCTCCATGCGTCCGATACCGACTCTCTGTTCCGTCAGCAACGGCAACTGCACAGCCTGCTCCTTGGCGCCGGGCTGGTGCCCGTCCTTGAGCAACACGAAATTGCGCCTCTCAGCCAGTGGATGCGCTGGTTGCCGATGTGCTTTGATCCGATGCGCGATGTGCGTGGATTGTATACCCGTTTTAATTTCGTTCAGCATATCGCCGGACTCCTGCCGGTGTTCGGGCGTGCAACGGGCACGGGCCATCCCGGAATAAGTTACTTCAACCGCGGCGGGACTCCGCTGACCTTCGATCCGCTTAACAAGCGGGACCGGGCCCAGAACGGACATCTGCTGCTTCTTGGTCCGACCGGCGCAGGCAAATCGGCCACGCTGAATGCGAAAATTGCTCAGCTGATGGCGATGCATCGCCCGCGTCTGTTTATCATTGAGGCGGGAAACTCGTTTGGTCTGCTGGCCGACTATGCCGCCGCTCATGACCTGACAGTGAATAAAATCAGCCTGCGTCCAGGTTCAGGCATTACCCTCCCTTTATTCGCCGATGCCTGGCGGCTGGCAGAGCAGACCGAGACCGATGCTGAACCACCGGTTGATGAAGAGGGGGACGGAGATGATCAGCGTGACGTGTTGGGTGAAATGGAGATCACCGCCCGGTTGATGATTACCGGCGGTGAAGCAAAGGAAGATGCCCGGCTGACCCGTCCGGACCGGGCGATGATCCGCCAGGCTATCATTGCCGCTGCCCATACCTGCTACAAAACAAAACGCCAGACGCTGACGCAGGATATACGCGATTCGCTTTTTACGCTTTCCCTGGATACCCGCCTGCCGGAGGCTCGCCGTCAGCGGGCGTATGAGATGGCTGAATCCATAAACCTGTTCTGCGCCGGGTTTGAAGGCGAGCTGTTTAACCAGGAAGGATGTATGTGGCCGGAGGCTGATATCACGCTTGTCGATCTCGCTACCTTTGCCCGTGAAGGCTACGAGGCACAGCTCGCTATCAGCTATATCTCGCTGATAAATCACATTAATAATCTCGGTGAACGAGACCAGCACCTGGCGCGCCCCATCGTCAATATTACCGACGAAGCGCATATCATTACCGTCAACCCGTTGCTGGCGCGGTTTCTGACCAAGGGGTCGAAGATGTGGCGCAAGCTGGGGATCTGGCTATGGCTGGCAACGCAGAATCTGAGCGATTTCCCGGATGATGCGAAAAAGCTTCTGAATATGATCGAATGGTGGGAACTGCTGGTGATGCCGCCGGAAGAGATCGATCAGGTATGTCGTTTTAAGGCATTGACAGAAGAACAACGCCAGCTACTGCGCTCAGCGGTGAAATCACCGGGACAGTATACCGAAGGGGTGGTGCTCTCCCCACGCGTTGAAGCCTTGTTTCGGGTGGTTCCGCCAGCCCTGTGGCTGGCGCTGGGAATGACCGAGAAACATGAAAAGGCAGAGCGGATGCGGATTATGAGAGAATTTGGGTGTAGTGAACTGGAGGCTGCGATGAGAGTGGCAGAACGGTGCTTTGCCAGTGGCTGATTGAACTGGAAGTCTGGATGTTATAAGTCTGACGGGCATTTCTGTGCCAGGCGATTGTTACAAATGTCGTGAGATGTTAATTCTCAGAAGTGGGCTAAATTTCTCAGAACCGTAAACCGCACTATGAGCCGTAAAGGCTGGCTGTTGGCAGCTTACGACAATGGGTTGAGGGCATGAGCGGGTGAGGTGCACTCCGCGTTGACATATGTCAACACCAGTATCAGGAGACATCCGAACAGGTACATTCAAGAAACCATTGAATATGCTTTGAGTAAAGCTGGATTTAGGTTCCAGCGGGTGGTTCTCCGACTGCTTTTGTAAGCCACGCAATGGCAATTCGTAGAGCTGCACCAATCACGAAGGTATCGGCCATTAACCTCTTTTGCCGGAACATATTCCATCATTTCAGCAAGACTAAACGCGAACAGCATATCCCCAACACAAATAATGCTGGCTGAATAAGGCCGTGATAATGATACTTTTGCGGTTGACGGAACGGCCTGGCTTGTTTTTCCGGGGGCTTATTCTACCTTACCCTTCTTCAAATCAGGTCGTACTGGTACCGACGGAGCAGTTCATTTTTCCAGCGTTTTTCAGAATACAGCGAGCGGTCCCGGTATCCATAATTCAGCGCATCGTTTTGTCAGTTGCCCTTTGCGGATGCCATAGAGAGAGGCGATTCTCTCCGCTGGCTCGCGCCAGACAAGATGGTAAAGTTCTTCCCTACCGTCTGGTAACGCTTGGTAGCATTAGTATACAGACTATCTGACATGGCATTCTCCCTTTGCGGGAGACATCATTAGAGAATTTAACCGGCAAGCGATTGAAATAATTCACTTTTTGTCAGTATGTTTCCTAAGATAAGGAATCACTAAATAGCCTATATAATTAATTAACTAAATTCAAAAAGCTTACTAATTTCAATCTCTAGCCCTGCCGCAAGGACACTGATCACTTCCAGGGTAGGATTTCTGACCCCTCTTTCAATCCCACTCACATACGTGCGATCGAGGCCACACTTGTCAGCAAATGCTTCCTGAGATAAGCCTGATTGTAACCTGAGCTTTTTAAGGTGTGCTCCAAAAAGAGCTTGAATACTGGATGAATGTTTCATCCAGAAAAGATGACGTGTTGACGTCTATCAGACCACGGACTATGAGTCACAACACGCAGTTTCTATTTCTTCATTGGTATCTGTTTTGAACATAAACAGATGGCTAAGATCTAAATCCAGACCACCTGATATTGCCCACAAAATTTCAAGTGTTGGATTCCGTACTCCACGCTCAATTCCACTCATATATGAACGATCAATACCGCATTTATCGGCAAAATCTTCCTGAGACAGCCCCATCTCACGACGAAGTTCTCTGATTCTGTTGCCCAGCAATTTTTTGATTGATCCGGTCTTTTCCATAGGGCCAGCATCAATCTTTGTCGCTTATTGTTCCACGGACTATGAGTCACATAAAAATCGTGCTAGCATACTCAAATGTGACTTATAGTCTACAAGAGATAACGGGGATAACTAAACAAGGCTGGCCCCATCTGACATCATCGCCGCCCTGTACAAGCGTGGCACCAGTATTTAGCCCGTACCCGAACATCATTTTTTATGTCGATGAATTAACGAAGAGGTTTGTTTATTTATACATATTAAGAGGAGTTGTTAATGCGTACCATCATCCCGGATTTATCGCTGCAACCCGCTGTACCACGCCACCAGACAGGAGGCTGCCATGTTCCCTGTTTCCCTTGCTGAAGGTTTACTCCTTCTGTTCAGGATTGCCGGAAAACACGTTCCCGGCATGCTGAACGGCACTCCACCAGGGCTTTTTCCCCTGCGATGGCTCATTCACGCCCTGCAGATAGCCACCGGCCAGGCACGAATGAAGCGAATGTCACCGGAGCCTGACCACTCGCGCCTTCCCGCCCGTGAGCCGCTGCCACTCTCCGCGCTTTTGTTTATAAGACCCGGATATACGCTGCCACGCCGTCCACGGACGACACGTTCACCATAATCATTACCCCCATGATTTTACGTCATTTATTCCACATTTCCGCACCCCCGGGTGCAAATAAGGATACCGATATGAAACTGTCTGTCATGGAAAAAATAGGTTTTGGCGCAGGAGATATGGCTGTCAACGTGGTGGTTATCTCCATGCAGTTGCTTCTGGCCTATTTCTACACGGATATTTACGGCCTGCGCGCTGCCGATGTGGGTGTGCTGCTGATTGTTGTCCGGATGATCGATGCCATTATTGATCCGGCAATGGGTATGCTCACCGATAAAATCTCCACCCGCCAGGGACGGTATCGTCCCTGGCTGTTGTGGTTTGCCCTGCCGTTTGGCTTCGCGGTTTATCTGATGTTCATCACACCCGATATTGCGTACACGGCGAAACTCGCCTGGGCATACTTTACCTATATCCTGATGACCCTGGTTTATACGGCGATCACCATCCCGTACATTTCACTGATTGGTGTCATTACTGACGATCCGGATGAGCGTCTGAGCGCCAACGGTTACCGTTTTGTCATGACCAAAATCGCCGCATTTTTAGTGACCATCGTGGTGCCGGTGCTGGCCGTATGGCTGGGACAGGGCAACAAAGCGCTGGGATATCAGTTCTCCATGGGCATCATGGGCGCGATGGGGACCCTGTTGTTTATCTTCTGTTATATGACCACCCGGGAGCGCAGTGAACCTGAGCTGCCCTCCCTCACGATTAAACACCAGTTTGCTATTTTGCTGCGTAACGACCAGTGGCTCATCCTGGGTATCGTCATCATGTTGCTGATGTGCGGCTATGTCATTCGTGGCTCAGTCGCGACGTACTACGCCAAATACTATTTAGGGGGAGGCGACAGCCTGATTTCGCCCTTTCTGACCACCGGCGTGGTGGCATCCATTCTCGCGATGGTGGCAGCCACATGGGTGACCCGGTTTCGGGACAAAATAAAAATGTTCCGTTACACCCAGCTGCTGACCTTTGTACTGAGCCTCGCCATGTACTTCTGTGTGGGGCAACAGGATCTTCTCCTCGCCTTCATCTTCTATTTCATCATCAATTTTTTCTGCGATATGCAGCTTCCCGTGTTCTGGTCATCCATCGCTGAAGCCGTGGACTACGGAGAGCAAAAAACCGGGCTTCGCGTCTCCGGACTGGCATTCGGCGGCATCCTGTTCTTTCAGAAATTCGGTATGGGGATCGCCGGCGGCATGCTGGGCTTCCTGTTAAATCATTTCGGCTATCAGGCGGATGTACAGCAGAGCGCAGGGTCACTGGCCGGCATTGCGCTGATGATGACTGTCATCCCCTCGGTATTCCACCTGGCGATCGGGCTACTGATGAAAAAATATCTCATCAATAACGCCTTTTACCGGGACATTCAGACCGCACTGACCCTGCGACGGGCCTGAGGAGGAGCATATGGCTTTATTAAACAGAGTCTGGGTGATTGGTGACGCCTGCGTCGATCTGGTCCCGGAGGGAAAGAGCCGCTATCTGAAATGCCCCGGAGGGGCATCTGCCAATGTCGCGGTCTGTGTCGCCCGACAGGGAGGCAACTGCGGATTTATTGGCTGCCTCGGGGATGACGATGCCGGGCATTTCCTGCAGCAGACGCTCCGTGACAATGGCGTGGATGTGACGTCCCTGCGCATCGACCCGGCGCAAACCAGCGCCGTGCTGGTCGTCAGCCTGTCGCAGAGCGGAGAGCGCAGTTTCACGCATCTTGTCCACCCGGGCGCCCACACGTGTGTCACCCTGCAGGATTTACCCCCCTTCCGTCCCGGGGAGTGGTTTTACTTCAGCTCCATCGGCCTGACCGACAGTCCGGCGCGTGAAGCCTGTCTTGAAGGCGCCCGACGGATGCGGGCAGCAGGGGGGCACGTCATGTTTGATGTCAACCTGCGCGTGAGCATGTGGCGTGATCCGCTCGAGATTGCCCCCCTGCTGACCGAAGCCATCAGTCTGGCGTCGGTTTGCAAAGTCTCTGCCGACGAGCTGTGCTGGCTGGGTAAAACAGAGCACTGGCAGGATGCCCGCCATCTGATACGCGATCGGGGCTGCGCAGTCACGCTGATTTCCCTCGGGGAAGACGGGGCTCTGCTGCTCACCCCTGACAGCGAATGCGCGTTTCCTGCGCCTGACGTCTGCGTCGTGGACACCACCGGCGCGGGTGACGCTTTCGTGGGCGGGCTGCTTCACACCCTGTCCCGTGCAGCCCGCTGGGACACCCGCCTGCTGGCAGAGGCGACAGCCAGCGCCGTGGCCTGCGGCGCGATGGTGGTGACCGCAAAAGGGGCCATGACCGCACTGCCTTTCCCCGGGCAGCTTGCCGCTTTTCGTGCCGGCCACATGCCGGAACATGATTGTTCAACCGTTAAGGAGTCATAATATGGATACTGTAAGTAATAAAATACTGGGTTGTCTTACGGGTGCCGCCGCGGCAGATGCGATGGGAGCCGCAACGGAAGTCCGTACCCGACAACAAATCCGCGACTATTTTGGTGGCTGGGTGACCGGATTTGAAAAGCCCCCGGCAGACACCTTTGGCCGCTGCAACGAAGCCGGGATGTGTACAGACGACTTCCTCCAGGCGAAATACATTATGGACGCGCTGCTGGCGCATCAGCGCCAGGTAAGCGATGAGGCCATGCGTGAAGCCTTCGGGCGCTGGCTGGCGTATCCGTATTATGCCAACTTTACCGGCCCGACCACCCGGGCCGCCATGAGGGCCCTCTTTAGTGACGCGCGGGGGGCATCACCGGATGAGCTCGAGGGAGAAAAGCTGTCGGTACAGATTATCAATAATGCCAATAACGGGGCGACCAACGGCGCGGCGATGAAGATATGGCCTGCTGCCGTGCTGCATCCCGGCAACGTCGAAAAAGCCATTCAGTGCGCGCTGGATATCTGCCGCTTCACCCACAATAACGTCCTGGCCATGTCCGGTGCAGCAGCAATGGCGGCAGCGATCAGCGAAGCGCTGCAACGCGTGACCAGTGCAGAGAGTATCATCGCGGCCGGGATTTACGGCGCAGACCGGGGCTACAGGTTAGCCGTGGAGCAGGAGGCAATGATGGTGGCCGGACCGTCCGTTGCCCGCCGTATTGAGCTCGCCGTCACGCTCGGAAAACGTCACGCGCACTGGGAAACGGCGATAGTGGACATCTCAGACATCATTGGCACCGGGCTGCATGTCAGCGAAGCGGTGCCTGCCGCATTCGGACTTTTCGCGTGCAGCCCGGATTCCGCCGTTGATGCTGTTATTTCAGCCGTTAATATCGGCAATGACACCGATACAGTTGCCACCATGGTCGGCGCCCTTGCCGGCGCCTTCCACGGTGCGGGGGCGTTCCCGGCCGGTTATTTAACCACCGTGGACCGCATGAATCATTTCGATTTGACGGCACTCGCCAGAGAAATTACAGGCGTCTGATGCCAGGCGGGGACGGTACCGTCCCCGCTCTCGTCCGGTGAAATCCACGGCATCGCGCTCCCCTCCTCTTTTGCAGGCCCGGAAAATTGCGAAGTCCCGGCAGCATGCTGCGAAACCGCTGTCCGGCCCGCCCTGACTACAACGCGTAACGGTATGCCGGCAGCGGTACCGCCCGGACCGGGTGTCGCGTTGTCCCGTCTGACATAGGCACAGACCAGCCCGAACGTTACGCCACTGACGGGAGTGTATTGCGCACCCCGCGGGAATGCCATCTCCCACTGTCCCGTTGCAGGCAGCCGTCAGACCCGTGGTGACAGACCGGGCGAACGGGAACGACCGTTCTTTTCAGACACGCAAAAAAAAGCCCACCCTTTGCAGGGTGGGACTTTCGTTTAACAATTAACATATTTTATTCAATGAAAAACAAATTATGACCATGAGTTTGCGCCCTCATGGCTGAAGGCCCGGCGAACCCTCTGAACCAGACCCTCAACCCTGAGCCCCGGACGGAGAACCGGGAGACAGGCTGCGGACGCACTGACCAGAGCTGTCCGCAGTGGCACTGTATTACGTCATCAGTTGTAGATGACGCTGAAGCCGGTTACCGCGGTGAAGTCACCGGCAGTGACGGCTGTTGCGCTGTCCTGCTTCAGGGACGCACTCAGGGTAATGTCTGCGGTGTGCGCAGTGGCATCAACGGCATAGGTAGCCGTCGCAGCTGCACCCGGTTTAATCACGGTACCGCCTGAGGTGGCGTCATACACGCTCACGCCCACGCCGGCCGCTTCAGAGGTGGTGTCCAGAGCAATCAGGTCCGGGTCACTCGCATCTGCCTGACCAACCGTACCGTCTTCCAGGGTGAAGCCCACAGAGGTGGTGGAGGCCGGGCAGTCCTGAAGCTTGATGTGGAACGGGGTGCGGCCGGATTCAGAGCCTGCGCCGGTGAAGGACGCGGTCGCGAAGGTGCCCATGTCGACCACCTGGTCGCGGGTGTCGTTGGTCACAGAGCAGGAGTCTGCCGTCACCACTGCACGCAGGTGAATATTACCGCCATCCACGGCCATTGCTGAACCCGCAGACGCCATCAGACCCGCAATAACAGCCATTTTGAAAAACTTATTCATGCTTGAAATCTCGCTTAAAAATAAAAGACATTAGCGTAATAACGGCTGTCATTACTGGTAGGAAATGGTGTAGGTGACTTCGCCCGTGTGGGAGCCGATTTTGCGGTTCGGGCCAGCTTCACCAGAAAGCGCCGCCGTCAGCGGCAGCTGATTATCCCCGGCGGCGATGGGGAAATCGCTGAGAGAATTAGTGGTGCCGTTGATAAGCAGGCTGTTGCCCCCCACGACCAAGATGTTCCACCACGAATCATCACCCGTAGTATGTGCTGATTTCACGCCGTCGATGTAGTCAGTGATACTGACGGTGCTACCGTTGGCAGGTTCAGCATTCAGCAGCACCGTCGCCTTGGTGGCGGATGCCGGGCAGGCCGTCAGGTTAATGGTGAAGTTTTTGAAGTATGCGCCGGAATTCTGGGTTTGACTCATCTGCCCAAAATCCACCGTAATATCTTTGCTGTCAGTGGCGATGGTGCAAGAGTCACTGACGATGGAGCCGTTAAAGGTCACTGTACCATCCTGAGCGTGAGCCATGTTCAGACCGCCCATTACGGACAGCGCAAGGGCGCTCAGCGCCATGATTTGTTTCTTCATTGGTTTAATATCCCAAATATGTAGATTGAAAGTAACGGTTATCTTTTCAGGCTTTCGTGGCTTTATTTCCTTACACGAAACCTGAATACAAAATAGTATTCGTGGTAAAACACTGACGCCGTGAAATGAGCGAAACCCCGGCATCAGAACGCCTTCAGTGGTCACGAATAATATTGATTGCGTAATCTACGGGAATTTCAGGTTGTGTAAAGTTTGTCAGTCGCTGCAAAAATAAGCACTTTTTACACTTTCGCACCGTGTCGCTTTTTTCTCTTTAGTTGTCAGCGCACTGTCATTTTTCACGAAAATTCCAAAAATGGATTATTCATACTTTTAAGAGAGGAGGGAGATAAAACCAGGACACAATGTGCCCTTTTCCTGCTGCGCCAGCACCGGCCAGGCTCACTGAAATGTAAGCGATCAGTGAGTGCCGTATTGACGACTATTTATTAGTGGGATTAACGTTCCAGGGCAGTAGCTCAGCCACTTTATTGGAAGGCCATTCCGGCAGTACTCTCAGGTTGTGGCTAAGGTAAGCTTCCGGATCGATACCATTCAGCCTGCACGTTCCGATAAGTCCATATAACAGGGCCCACGCTCACCGCCCTGATCGCTTACGAAGAGTCGAGTCAGCCGGAGAGAATTTCACTCCCCAGCTGCTCACGGAACCGTACGTGACGTAGAGTAGAGCGCCAGCGAGTTACTGTTTAAACAGCACTTTTCCGGACGCCCCCTCCCCAAACCGGGCATGAGTCTTTCGATCTCACCCGGCTTTCCAGTGTCATATTTCCCGATGTTGGACTGGTCTGACTCTGTGAATATTTTGATGACATTCCCGACACACAACTAAGGTTTTACGATGCCGTGAAGCCATTATCCTCAGCCACCCAGGTTTTTCTTTCCTGCCCCGTTGACTCAGATCGCTCAGTTTGCGGATATGATGGACTTCGAAAGGGCCATCATTTGACCCACAGCATTCACAGGTCTGAGCCAGTAGCCTGGATATCAGTTCGCTGCGAACCCCGTTAAATACCTGCTTAGGGTTATCGGAGATCACTGTATCTTTCTGCCATGCCAGCGACAAACCGCCAAATGTAGCAACCAGCGGTCTTTTTCCTTGTCCTCTGTGACGGACTATCTGTAATGCTTTGATAGTCTTATCACCAACCGTAACCTCAGTTCTCAGACTCCTGACGATGCGGCTTACCGTTATTCTGTGTTTGTTCGCCAGCGTTCCCAATAAGGATTTTCGCATGACCCGATGAACATTCCACAAACGATGGGCATTAAATCCCATCAGGTAATACTGGATAAATCCTCTGTACTCAGCCTGATATTGTGCAACGATGCTGTAGTCATCATTGTACAAGCGTTCAGGCCGATGGGAGGGCTTCCCATTCCGCATATATTTCTGGCATTGCTGCCTGATTACCTCTACCGGAATTTTCAGACGTACTGCACCATTGATACAGCGCTGGCCCCGGTGGTCCTGTTTGGTCATAGCGTCAAGTGTGACTACTTCATAACCAAGGAAACGTGCAGCTTCAGTGCGGGCATGCGTAATCAATGTCTTTTCCGTAGACATCTCCAGTTTCAACGTATCATGCAAAAACTGACGAATGGCCCGCTTTATTTCTTCAGCCTCATGTCTGGGACCGCTGAAACCCAAAAGAAAATCATCCGCGTACCTGACATACCACAGCCTCCTGAACGCCGGATCTCCGTGATCACGGGACGGCATATGTTGTGCCTGTAGGCGCAACATTTTGGCCCGTTGATACTCACCCTTGTCCCCGGCATGTCTTGAGGCATTAAGTAGCGCCTTATATGGTGGATAATTTCTGCGACGTTCACCCTGATTATATTTCGGAAGCAAAACCTCCTCTACAAAGCGATCCAGTTTATCCAGACAGATATTACTGAGTAACGGGCTGCACACTCCCCCCTGCGGAGTTCCGCTGAGGTTTTTGTTATATCGCCAGTCTTCAAAATATCCGGCGCGAAGCATACTGGATACGAGACGTATCAATCGGTTGTCATGAATGGATTCGCGAAGGATTGATAACAATACATCGTGGTCAATGTTATCAAAACATCCTTTGATGTCCCCTTCAATAAACCATTTTACACCCCGCCACTTATGCGTAATCTCCCGCAACGCGGAATGGCAGCCACGACCGGGACGAAAGCCAAAAGACAGTGCACTGAATTGCGGTTCATAGTAGGCCTCCAGCAAAAGACGCAGAGCTTCCTGAACCAGCTTATCTGACCATGCAGGTAAACCAAGAGGACGTTTTCCTTTCTTTTTAGGAATATACGTTCTTCTTGCTGGAGTCCACCGCCAGGCTTCCCGACGCATGACGTCGATTATCTTGTCGATTTTCTCCAGTGACATGGCGTCCACTGTTTCTTTGTTATTTCCCGGGGTCATAGCCCCTGAATTGCGGTAGAGTTTTCCATAAGCGCGCAGGTAGAGATCCGGCCGATAAAGCTGCCGGTAGACTCCTTCCAGAGGCAGTTGTCTCCTGCCACGATCGGAATAGACGGCCAGTATATTTTCGGCTGTTGCCATTTCGGTTACCTTAATATCAGGTCGTCAGACACCTGTGATCCTTCGCCATGTGGACGGCTTTCCCGTCCCCGGACTACTACGATCACTCCGTCACCATAGGCCTCGCGACCCACAGGCGATTCCGTGTTCGTATGAATTGAACGTACTAGCGCAACGTAGGTTCCCGGTTCAACACCTTGAACGATCTCGCTGACCGTCGTTTGGCAGAGGAAGATTTCGGCTGGCGAAAGTCGTACCAGTCTATTCTGCCAACACAGCCCTTACATACCTTGGCTGTGGATGTGCGCGTTCCATCACTGGTGTCTGGGGTTCAGGCAATGCAGCTTTAACCTTATTGCGCGGGTCTTGCGCGACAACCGGTCTGGTATGTTCGCCGGTCCCACGCTTCTCAGCCATGCTCATGTCCCTTAAGGTTTTCACCATCCGGTAAGGCTGATGACCCAGAAGTATTTCTTCCAACTCCTCCTGCCTGTAGCAGGTATTCAATTCACCGCTTTCACGGCGCACACTCTCGCGTCATACGGCTCTTGATCACTCATTCGATGCACGTAGTAAATACCAGTGAACAAACAACCTAGGATATTGCTTCCTTACCCGCTCCAACTTTCGCTGGGCTTTTCGGTTCGGTAGCCTGTATTTGGCTTTCATCCACTTGATTAGCCGCGACTGTACTGCGCTCCACAGGCGATAGCTGAAATTTCTGTACCAGAACTTTCCATAGTACTCGATCCATCCCCGCATAATCGCATTGTATTCCTTTGCAAAATCAAGAAGACTTTTGTCCGTCAGGCGATGTATACGCCATCCTTTGATTGTCTCTGTAATTTTGCGCATTGCTGATTTCGACGCACCCGGCATGCATGTTCTGTACAGTTCACCTTTAAAATTCTTCAGTGTTCGTACTTTGAAGTCATACCCGAGAAAAGTGAAACTCGTCGCGACATTTCTCCTTTCGAATGTGTCGATATAAGCGATATTTGTCTTCCCTGCATTCATGCTTAACCCGACGCTGGAGAATCGATCCGATAACCTGCTCTTCAGCCTTGTCGCATCACTCATTCGCGAACAGTGGATAACAATATCGTCAGCGTATCGTTCAAACGGCACACCCCGACATTCTCTTTCCATCCACAAATCAAATGCGTAGTGAAGAAACAAATTCGCAAGGAGTGGCGACACAACGCCGCCCTGTGGAGTCCCTCGCGTTCGGTTTATCAGTTCTCCATTTTCACAGCTCTGCATTGGCGCTTCCATCCAGCGCCGGCAGTACAGGAGGACCCATTTGGGCATTCCATGGTGTTCCAGTGCTTTGAGCACCAGATCATGTCTGACGTGGTCGAAAAACGCACTGATGTCCACTTCCAGCACCCAGCTATAACGCCAGCACCGGGTGGCGCATTGTTTCAAAGCATCGTGCGCTGATTTGCCTGGTCGGTAACCATACGAATCAACATGAAAAATGGGGTCAAGCTTTCCTTCCATGAAACGTTTTATCGCCCCCTGAGCAATGCGATCGGCTACTGTAGGGATCCCCAGAATACGCTCCTTGCCATTCGACTTCGGGATCCTTTTCTCCAGTACCGGCGGTGGAAACCATGTCCCTGAACACAGCCGATTCCAGATTCTGTAGAGATTACGATCGCGTTGCTGATCGAACATTTTCAAAGTTTGTCCGTCGCATCCGGGGGCTCCCCGGTTGCGACGCACATCCTGATACGATGCCCAGACCAGCGCTTTTAGTATCTCGAATGATTTTCGTTGCATCAATTACGTCATCCCCTTACGGGTTGTGTCTTTTGCAAAGAATGTGATCCCCATCCCTTCGCTCCAGCTCCATTACGGCACCTTCCTCACTACTACGGATGAGTCCGCCCCTGTCCCCCGATACGTGCCGGAAACAGGTTCTCACGTTCCCTGAAGAGGCCTAATCCAGACTCCTGCCGCCTTAACACCGGATGCCATGCAGTCAGTAAACAGGTATCTTCTGCATTTATCGGGGAGCACATCTAAGATCCCGTTTTGACATCACCTAAGATTTCGATGCTTCATCGGACGATTCACTTTCGTTCAGCTTTCTGGATCCTACGTGACAGTAGATCTCTGCCTTTTCCCGGAACGCTCACCACCACATTCCTTAGAATGCAGCAGCATCGGGGCGTTTGGTCAGTGTTCCTGTAAACCCTGGCCGAAGGGCCTTCCTTCATCCACTTCAGAGCATGGAGAGCTCATGCTGCAATCATCATATTGCCGCCATAAGCTCTCCTTCGTGACACACAGATATAGTTTTTCTCTCCCAGACATACAGCACGTCATGCCCGCTCAGCGGTGTTGTTATCTGGCTCTGCCAGACCATCATCTCAGTAGCAGCACAGCGCATTCCATTGATTCAGGGTGTATGAGAACGCCTTACCCAGCCGGGATTTTTTTGACAGCGTTGCGCTTTTCTCCACCAACCACACATGCAGGGATGCCAGCAGCGGCTTGCTTTGGGATTGTCTGGCTGCCAGCCGCTCTGCTGTCGGGAGATCGCAAATTTCTTCTTCTGCGGCGTACAACCCGCCGATACGTTTCTGGGCTTCCTCTGCTGTGGTCGTCTGAGTGCTTATACAGACGTCGTGGATTTTGCGCCACACGTGAGCTTCGGTTAACGGGTCACCTGGACAACCTGACGTAACCTGCGAAGGCATCCGCCTGCAGCACGCCATGATAATGACAAAGATGTTGTTGAGGATGTTTTCCCTGCCGGTCCTGCGAGAAGGCGACCACACCGCTGGCGGATCTGATGACCGCTATAGCGGTCATCACGTACATATGTCCAGAAGCGCCCGGTTTGCGTCTTTTTTCTGCCCGGAGCCAGTACCGGCACCGGAGTGTCATCCGAATGAAGTTTGCGACAGTCCAACACGTAGCGGTGAAGGGCCTTGTCCTGGGGGCTATTAACCGGCAACACGTATCCACCCAGTTCGACAGCAGAGTCCGGCTCAGATCCACGCCCTGGCGGGCGAAGATTTCGCACTGGCGTTATAGCGGCAAGAATTCACAGTAGTATTTGACCGTTAACACGCGGACCAGCAGATCCGGCCCGGCGATCCCCCGATCGATGTGACGTGATGGCGCAGGTGCTTCAACGTTGCAGTCGCATCGGGTGCAGCCCTTCTTCAACCTGACCGTGCGGATCACTTTCAGGGCGCAGGAGACCCGTTCCAGCTGTTCCGCACTGACTTCGCTGCGGTATTTCATATCACTGCAGCAGTCCGGGCAGGTGCTTTCCACTGGCTCCAGCCTGTTTATTTCGCGAGGAAGATGCTCAGGGAGGGGGCGGCGATGACGGGACTGGCGAAGCTGGCGGCGTGATATATGACCTTCATCCTGCCAGAGCCGTAGCCATTTGAAGATGACGTTATCATTAACGCCGTTTTCACGGGCCATCTGAGCAACGCAGGCCCCGGGACGGAAACAAGTTCGACCAAACGAAGCTTGAAGTCACTGGGATAATGTTCACGGGGTTCTTTTCGTCAAGACTGGGATGCCATACTTAGATGTTCGTCTGCACAGGTGGACGTCTGAGTAGCAGCACTGGCTTAATGGCTACATACGGCGTTGGGTTTACCGTTACGAAAATCGAAAAACAAGGGCTAATTTTAAGTTACTATACATGCTGCTAGTGTGGATTTTACGTCCTGCATGGCTGACAACGTTACATTTCATCAATTTTTTGGGATAAAATGAGCTTACTGCAAACTACCCTGGCCGAATCCGTCACACAGCATATCGCGTGTCGTATCCTGCACGGCGATCTTCATCCGGGGCGCTCGTTGCCTGGCGAAAATGAACTGGCAGGAGAATACGGAGTCTCCCGCACGTCCGTGCGTAATGCGTTGCAGTTCCTGGCTGCCAAAGGGCTTATCACCATCCAGCCCAAGAAGCGCACCACGGTGAATAACCGTGAGATGTGGAATCTGCTGGATGCGGACGTGCTGAACTGGCTGGCGGAAGGGGAAGTCGGTCCGGAGCTGGTTGAGCAGCTGATGGTGGCGCGACTCATTTTTGAACCCAACGTCGCGACGCTCGCCGCGCTGAACGCGACCGGCCACGATCTGGCCGCGCTTGAAGACGCGTTGAGCCTGATGCGCAGAGGTCAGATGGAAGCGGAACGGGCGTTATTTGAAGAAGGCGACCTCGCCTTCCACCAGGCCTTACTGCGCGCCACACATAACCCGTTCCTGCTGGCGCTGGGCAATGCGCTGTCCGCTGCGATGGTGCTTTCATTCCGCCAGACGCTTGAAAAAGACGTTCGCGAAACGCTGCCAGCCGTTGACGACCATTTTTTATTGCTCGAAAACATCCGCTTTAAACGCCCCGACGCCGCACGCCTGCAAATGCGCACCATCCTTATCAATGCCGCCAGAAAGCATATCTGGAAAGAGCTCCCGGAATTCTTCGATTTTATCTCCTGACACTTCCATAAAATAATTTAGATCTCCCTCACGGTTTGTGGGGATTTTTTGCTCTAGCATTCTTGTATTACAAGATTGATAGAGTTGTATTACCTGAATGAACAGACACTGGATCGCCATCGACTGGGGTACCACCAACTTCCGTGCTTTTCTGATGAACGGCAACGTTCAAATCGCCCACATTCAGCAATCGTGCGGGCTGTTATCGGTGGAGAACGCTCAGTTCTCCCCCACGCTTTATCAGTTGCTGCAGCTCTGGCTTACGGAGTACGGCAACTTACCCATTGTGATGGCCGGCATGGTCGGGTCGCAGCAGGGCTGGCATGAAGTTCCCTATGCCGCGCAACCCTGCGAAGCGCGCGATCTTCTCGCCAGCACCTTCGCTTTCAGGACCGAGTGGGGCAGCCCGGCGTGGATTATTCCCGGCGTCAACGGCAACAGTGAGTATGGTCAGCCCGACGTGATGCGCGGTGAAGAGGTCCAGCTTTTCGGTCTGTGCCAGCTGTATCCGGCAGAGAAACATGTCGCCCTGCTGCCCGGCACGCACAGCAAGCACGCGCAGCTCGTCGGCGGGAAAATCAGCGCATTCTCGACCTTTATGACGGGTGAAATCTTCTCGCTGCTGACGCAGCACTCTCTGCTCGGCAAAAACTTACCACCGCAGCATGAAGACAAAAACACTTTCATGTTGGGGGTGAAAACAGCGCTTCGCGGCGTGCCGTTTACCCATCTTATTTTCTCGGCCCGTACACGCCGTCTGGCGGAGGAAATAGCGTTAGAACATGTCCACTGCTACCTCTCCGGCCTGACGATAGGCTATGAGTTGCTGGCATTATGTGCCGGACAGCAGGCCTGGGTGGTCGGTGGTCCCACGCTCACGGCGCGTTATAAGCAGGCCTCAACATTGATGGATCTGACACTCACTCCGGTCAACGGTGACGACTGCTTCATTCGCGGCCTCAGCCATCTCTTCTCTCTGATTCAAGGAAACGCATAATGACCCCCTACACGTTTATGACTCACTGGAAACAAGAGTCGCTGCCGCTGGTCGCCATCCTGCGCGGTATCACACCAGCATACGCCTGCGAGGCGGCAGACATTCTCCTGAGCAGCGGCTTTCACTGGTTGGAAGTCCCCCTCAATAGCCCTGAGCCGTTTGAATCCATCCGCCTGATGCGCAAAATCGTAGGCGGACGAGGATGGGTCGGGGCCGGTACGGTACTTACGGTTGAGCAGGTCGATCAAGTTATCGAATGCGACGGCCAGTTGATCATCTCACCTAACTGCGATCCTGACGTTATTCGCCACTCGGCTAAATGCGGGCTGGTGAGCATGCCCGGCGTAATGACGCCGAGCGAAGCATTCAGTGCCCTTGCGGCAGGGGCCAGTGCGCTAAAACTGTTCCCTGCCGAACACGTCACCCCCGCCATCACCAAAGCGTTTCGTGCCGTGGTACCAGATGACGTCGCCTGCCTTCCGGTTGGCGGAATTCAGCCCGATGCCGTGCAGATGCGCGCCTATATCCGCGCCGGTGCAAACGGCTTTGGTCTAGGCGGCGGTCTGTATCAGGCGGGGATGAGTATGGAAGTACTGCGTGAACGCGCGCGGGCTTACCAGCAGGCCTGGCGCGAGTGCGCGGAGTAACGCCTATGAATGCGAAGGTCAACATCATCGGCTCATACCGCGCCCAGTTGGGGGAAACCCCGGTGTGGTGCACGCAGAGCCAGTCTCTGCTGTGGGTGGATATCCTGGCCCAGCGCCTGCTGCGCTACTGGCCCGCGCAGAAAGGTCGCCTCGACATTCACCCGATGCCGCTGTTTACCAGCGCGGTGCTGCTGACCACGCAAAAAGAGCGCTTCCTGACCGTCAGCCAGAGCGGAATAGCGCTCTACGACTACGACACCCAGCGCTTCACCCCGCTGTGTGATTATCCTTCCGATGCGTTCGGTACGCGCCCTAACGAAGCCGCCATCGCGCCGGATGGCGCGCTGTGGTTCAGCACCATGGACCCGGCGGCGGAAAAAGCCATCGGCGGCTGGTATCGCTTTGCCGTTGGCAACAGCGCCCCGCAGCATCTGCTCGGCAACCAGCGGGTGCCCAATACCCTGCAGTGGCACAACGGCCACATCTGGTTCGCGGACTCTCTCCTCAACCGTTTTTATTGCGCCCAGCTCGTGCAGTCGCAGCTCGTTACCCGGGCCGTTCACTGCGTCGACGGCATCCCGGACGGTTCGGCGTTGACCGGGGACGGACAGCTGATCAATGCCCGCTGGGGCCAGTCGCGGCTGGTGCGCTATCAGCTTCGCGAAACGCAGGCGCAGGAGCTGGATAGCCTGGCGTTACCTGTCGCCCAGCCGAGCAGCTGTACCTTTGGCGGCCCCGATCTGTCCGAGCTGTACATCACCTCGGCCCGCGATGGTCTTAGCCATCCGACCGAGACGGACGGTGCCCTGTTACGAATCTCCACCCCGTTAACCGGCGTGCCTGCCGGTCACTTTCAGCTTTAAAAAAACGATAACAATCAAGGTGTCATTATGAACACAGCATTGAACCCTACAAAAACTAACCGGCAAACGCTGCTTGTTTGCTTTCTCGCGGCCCTCGCCGGGCTGCTGTTTGGCCTCGATATGGGGGTCATTGCCGGTGCCTTACCTTTTATCGCTCACGAATTTGGGCTGAGTAGCCATCATCAGGAAGTGGTGGTGAGCGTGATGATGTTCGGTGCCGCGCTGGGCGCGCTGTGCAGCGGCCCGATGTCCTCCAGCCTCGGGCGCAGAAAGAGCCTGCTGCTGGGTGCCATTCTGTTCGTGGTCGGCTCCGTGGGCTGCGCCTTCTCCGACAGCATGATGGCCCTCTCCGTGTTCCGCTTTGTCCTCGGCCTGGCGGTCGGCGTCGCCTCCTTTACCGCTCCGCTGTACCTCTCTGAAATTGCGCCGGAGCGCATTCGCGGCAGCATGATCTCTCTGTATCAGCTGATGATCACCATCGGGATCCTCGCCGCGTTCCTCTCCGACACCGCCCTGAGCGAAGGCGGCCACTGGCGCTGGATGCTGGGCGTGATCACCTTCCCGGCGATCGTGCTGTTCCTCGGCGTGCTCACGCTGCCGGAGAGCCCGCGCTGGCTGGCGATGAAAGATCGTCACGCGCTGGCAGGCCAGGTGCTGAAGCTGCTGCGCAACTCGGATAAAGAGGCCCAGTACGAACTCGACCAGATCCGTGAAAGCGTCAAGATGAAGCAGCGCGGCTGGCAGCTGTTCCGCCACAATCCGAACTTCCGCCGTTCGACCTACATGGGCGTGCTGTTGCAGTTTATGCAGCAGTTCACCGGCATGACCGTCATCATGTATTACGCGCCGAAAATCTTCGAAATCGCAGGCTTCTCCACTACCCGTGAGCAGATGTGGGGCACGGTGATCGCCGGGCTGACCAACGTGCTGGCGACCTTCATCGCCATCGGCCTGGTCGACAGATGGGGACGCAAGCCGATCCTCAAGCTGGGCTTTGCGGGCATGGCCGTTTGCATGGGCATTCTCGGCTACATGTTCCACAGCGGCATCAGCAATCCGACCGAGCAGTACACCGCCGTGATCGTGCTGCTGATCTTCATCACCGGTTTTGCGATGAGCGCAGGTCCGCTGATCTGGGTGCTGTGCTCCGAGATCCAGCCGCTGGCCGGTCGCGATTTTGGCGTCACCTGCTCCACGATGGCCAACTGGATCGCCAACATGATCATCGGTGCCACCTTCCTGACCCTTATCGACACTATCGGCAGCCCAAACACCTTCTGGCTGTACGGCGTACTGAACGTCGCCTGCATCGTGCTGACGATCCTGTTTGTGCCTGAAACCAAAAACATTTCGCTGGAAAACATCGAACGCAACCTGATGAACGGCGAAGCGCTACGCAATATCGGACAGAAAAAACACAACGCAACACTCGGCAGCGGAATCACTGCCGAATAAAAACACCGGCGGTCTGCCACGTCGTAAGACCGCCCCCTCAAGGAGAGTACACATGAACAAGAGTCTTACGAATACGTCGTCAGGAAAGGCCGAGGAGTCGCATGTTTACGCGAAGATCACGCGCCGCCTGATCCCCTTTCTGATCCTCTGCTACTTCTTCGCTTATCTGGATCGCGTCAACGTCGGGTTCGCCAAGCTGCACATGCAGGATGCGCTGAACTTCAGCGACACGGTCTACGGGCTGGGCGCGGGGATCTTCTTTATCGGCTATTTCCTGTTTGAAATGCCGAGCAACCTGCTGATGCAACGCTTCGGGCCGCGCTTCTGGATCGCGCGCATCATGGTGACCTGGGCGGTACTGTCGGCGGGGATGATTTTTGTCACCACCCCCACGCAGTTCTACGTGGTGCGCTTTTTACTCGGCGTGGCGGAAGCGGGCTTTTTCCCTGGCATCGTCTTCTATCTCACCCTGTGGTTCCCGTCCTGGCGCTCGGCCCGCACCCTCGGGCTGTTTATCCTGGTGACACCACTTTCGACCATTATCGGCAGCCCGCTCTCCGGCCTGATCCTCAAGCTGTTTGAGGGCGTCGACGGCCTGCATAACTGGCAGTGGCTGTTCCTGGTGGAGGCTATTCCGTCGTTCCTGCTGGCCTTTGTGGTGCTGCGCTATCTGGACAACGACGTGAAATCGGCCAAATGGCTGAGCGATGCGGAAAAGCAGGTGGTGGTTGCCGATCTGGCGAAAGATGCCGCCAACCGCGAACGCGTTAACCAGGGCAAGGTCGACAGTAGCCTGAAAGGGATGCTGAAAAACGGCTACGTCTGGCTGCTGGCGCTGGTCTTCTTCAGCTTCAACATTGGCTACTACGGGATCAACTTCTGGCTGCCGTCGATCATCAAAAGCTCCGGCGTGAGCGATGATTTCCATATCGGCCTGCTCGCCGCCCTGCCCTATATTTTCGGCGCCTGTTTCATGGTGTGGAACAGCCGTCACTCCGACCTGAAGCAGGAGCGCCGCTGGCACATCGCCATTCCGGCGATGATTGGCTGCGTCGGCCTGGCGCTGAGCGCCTATTGCAGCGGCTCGACCTTCTGGATGATGACGTGGATCTGCCTCGCGATGTCCGGCACCCTGGCGCTTATCCCAACCTACATCAGCCTGCCCGGCGCGCTACTTTCCGGCACCGCCGCCGCCGCGGGGATCGCCTTTGTGAACTCCGTGGGCAACCTCGCCGGTTTCTTTGGCCCGACAGTGCTGGGCTGGCTGAAAGATGCCACCGGGCGTACCGACGCCGGTTTGTACATTCTGGCGGGTTTCCTGCTGCTGTGTGCGCCGCTGATCCTGGCGCTGCCTGCCCGTCTTGCAAACCCGAAAAAAATTACCCCTGAACCCGAACAGAGCGATGCGCAGCCCGACGCTGCCCGTCACATCAGTTGTTAACGTTAGAAAGAGATAAAGCATATGAGTGGATGTGGAGGATGTGCCAGCTGTGGCACGCATTTCAACCCAATCCTTGAAGGTGACGATGGCGCGCTGAAACGTGCGCTGTATAAATCGATGGGCCATACGGATGAACAGCTGCGCCGCCCGGTGATCGCCGTGGTGAACAGCTATACCAACGCGACGGCTGGCCACGCCAACCTGAATGAGCTGACGGCAAAAGTGCTGGCAGGCATCGAGGAAGCGGGCGGCGTCGGCATGGTGTTTGGCACCATCGCCCCGTGCGACGGCATCGCCGAAGGGCATCTGGGGATGCGCTATATTCTCGCCGCCCGCGAAGTGATCGCCGCCTCCATCGAAGTGATGATGCGTGCGCACCGCTTCGACGGCATGGTGCTGCTCGGCTCGTGCGACAAAATCGTCCCGGCGATGCTGATGGCGGCAGCGCGGCTGGATATCCCGACGATTATGGTCAACGGCGGACCGATGTATCCGGCGGAATATAAAGGCAAACACTGGGACGGCAACATCGTTACCGAAGCCATCGGCTGGAAAAAACGCGGCGAAATCAGCGAAGAGGAGTTCGCCCATATCGAGAACATCGCCGAGCCCGGCCCTGGCTCGTGCACCATGTATGGCACCGCCAACACCATGTGCTGCATCGGCGAAGTGCTCGGCATGAGCCTGCCGGGCAGCAGCACGCTGCCTGCGGTCTCGCAGGAGCGTCGCGACTGCGCGGTTGCGACCGGTCGCCAGGCGGTAAAACTGGTAAAGGATGGCGTGAACGCGCGCCAAATCATCACGCCTGCGTCGATTCGCAACGCGATGGTCTATCTGCTGGCTACCGGCGGGTCGACCAACGCTATTCTCCATCTGCAGGCCATTCATTACGAAGCCGAGCTCGGCCACCTGCCGCTCTCCGCCTTCGATGAGATGAGCCACCACGTGCCGCTGGTCGCCTCGCTTTATCCGGCGTCGGAACACGACATGATCGACTTCTGGGAAGCGGGCGGCGTGCAGGCAGTGGAGAAAGAGATCGGTTCGCTGATGGATCTCAACGCCCTGACGGTGACCGGCCAAACCAAAGGCGAGCTGCTGGCACAGGCCAAACGCAGCTGCCGTCCTGAGGTGATCCACACCCTGGCGATCCCAGTGCGCAACGAAGCGGGCGTCGCGGTGCTGCACGGCAATCTGTCGCCGCTCGGCTGCGTGGTGAAACCGGCCGCAGTGCCGGAAAACCTGATGGTCTTCCGTGGTCCGGCGGTGGTGTTCAACAGCGAACATGAATCCGTCGAGGCGATCATGTCCGGCGAGATCCAGCCGGGCAGCGTACTGGTGCTGCGCTACGAAGGGCCGAAAGGCGGGCCGGGAATGCCTGAAATGTACAAGCCGATGAAATCCCTCGAGGGCATGGGGCTGTCGGACAGCTGTGCGCTTATCACCGACGGGCGTTTCTCCGGCTCGAACCGCGGCCTGTTCGTCGGCCATATTTCACCGGAAGCGGTGGACGGCGGCGAGCTGGCGCTGGTGGAAAACGGCGACGAGATCTCCATCGATATCCCGTCCCGCACCCTGACACTGCACGTCGCCGAAGAGGTACTCGCCACGCGCCGCGAAAGCTGGAAGCCGGTCAATAAAGAAGTGCCGCGCGGCTTCCTGCGCCTCTACCGACGCTGGGCGTTACCGGCCGCACAGGGCGCCGTGCTGGCAGACCAGGAGGATGACGAATGACACATCGCTATAGCGCACAGCAGATTGTCGGGGTGAACCCGATTGTCGCCATGCCGTTTACCGCTCAGGGCGAGCTGGATGAGAAGAGCATGATCCGGCTGCTGGAGCACCTCGCCGCTACCGGTGCTCAGGGCACTACCCTCTTCGGCATCGCCAGCGAATTTCCCAAGCTGAGCGATCACGAGCGCGATCGTCTGGCGCAGCTGTTTGTTTCCACGCTGGCGGGCAGCCCGCTTTATCGGGCGATGTCGGTCACCGACCACAGCACCGAACTGGCGGTGAAACGGGCCCGCAGCTATGCCCGGCTCGGCGTCGACGCGCTGATGCTGCTGCCGCCGTTTTTCCTGAACCCCAGCCCGCAGGCGATTCAGGCGCATATTTTTGCCGTGCTGGAAGCGGTGGATATTCCGGTGATGGTGCAGTACGCGCCGGGGGAAACCGGCCTGCCGATTACCCCCGAGCAGATGGCGGAGATCGCCGCTCGCTATCCGCACGCGGTGTTTAAAATCGAGTGCAACCCGCCGGTGGAGTACACGCGCGAGTTTCTCGCCAAAGCGCCGCAGGCGAGCGTGCTGAACGGCTACGCCGGGCTGTACATGCTGCAAATGCTGGCGGCGGGCGGCAAAGGCGTGATGCCGGGCTGCTCGTTCACCGAGGTCTACGTGCGCATCTACCGCCACTGGCAGAACGGCGAACACGCCCGGGCTGAAGCGCTGCACCAGAGCCTGCTGCCGTACATCCAGCGCTGGATGAGCCACTGCGAATACATCATTCAGGTGGAAAAAACCATTCTGCAGCGCCGGGGCATTATCGCCAGCGACTACTGCCGTCACCCCGGCTGGTCGCTCACGCCGGAAGACAATCAGCTGATCGACCGGTTCATCAGCCAATTCACGCTATGATTATCAGGCTGCGGCCCGCCCGCAGCCTGCACTGAGGTTCTTATGACCACAAAAACATCTGGACGTATTGTTATTGTAACCGGCACCAGCCAGGGCATCGGCCAGGCGATTGCCCGCACCTTTTTAGATAACGGCGATACGGTTATCGGCTGCGCCTTCTCCGCCCTGGAAAAGGCCCCCGCCGCGCAGGAGATGTTAAAAGCCTATCCGGACCGCTATTTTTACTACTCTGTCGATGTCACCCACACCGAGTCCATCCAACAGTTTGTTGAGAGCGCAGAAAAGCAATTCGGCAGAATTGACGTCGTGGTGTCTAACGCCGGGAAAAATGTCTTTAAGGGCATCGACTGCGAAATAAGCGACTGGGAGCATAACTTCGGGCTGAATTTGCGCTCCCACTGGTATCTGGCGAAATGCGCCCGCCCGGCGCTGAAGAAAAGCCGCGGGACCATTATTGTTATCACCTCTAACCATGCGTTTTCGACCATGCCAGGCTGCGCGCCGTATAACATCAGCAAGCGCGCGCTGCTCTCCTTAGTGCAGAGCATGACCATCGAATGGGGCCCGGAAATTCGCAGCGTGGGCATAGCGCCGGGCTTTATTGATACGCTCGGCAACCAGGCCTGGTTTGATTCCCACCCCGACGCACAAATTGCCCGCGACCGCACCATCAAAAAACACCCGGTAGGACGCATTGGCCACCCGGATGAAGTCGGCGAATTGTGTCTGTTTTTAGCCAGCGATAAGGCGGGCTTTATTGCCGGAACCACCATCGTGATGGACGGCGGTCGCAGCGCGATTATGCAGGATGAAGAAGAACGCTAAATTTATCTTTTTATTTTTTATACAGAAATGCACGCCAGCCTATTTCCGCTGGCGTGTTGTGTAACAGGGTAGTGTTTGTTCATTTTTCCGTGGTGACTCGAATCCGGCATGATATAAGCCCCTGCGGGGAGGCTATTAACGCGCTGACGATGTCAGGCATCACATTTTTAAGGCTTGTCCCATTGTTTCTAAGAGATAGCGATCAAGTCAGGTGTGTTTACGGCAGTAACTTCTTCCGGGACAGGAATTTTCACCGTAAGCAGCGTACAGGGATTAAATATTTGTTTCTGCTAACAACTCAGATGCTGCACAACTATGCAACCTTTAGCCGTGATGATTAGAGGGGCTGCCAGTGTTTCCCGCTTTATCCAAATTAATGCCAGCATTATGATATCTGACCCATCATTCATTAATTTCAGGTCGCAAACATGAACCTGCCTGTTTCGTTATTCATTGCTTTGCGCTATATGCACGGCCACAAAACGGACCGTTTCAGCCGTTTTGTTTCCAGGCTCTCTGTTATCGGTATCAGTCTGGGGGTTATGGCAATGATAACCGTACTTTCAGTGATGAATGGCTTTGAAAGAGAGTTACAGAAGAATCTCCTTGATGTTATGCCACAGGCTGTTGTCACTTCGGCAAAAGGTTCAATTAACCCTGACCACTTCCCGGCTTCCTTGCTTAAACTACAAGGAGTTATACAAATCAAACCGCTTTCAACTGGCGATGTGGTCCTGCAGAGTTATCGAACAATTGCTACCGGTATCATGCTCGGTGTACAGCCCGATGAAGCCGATCCGCTAACACCCTATATCGAGGGCACAAAGCAAACTGAACTTATTGCAGGCGACTACAGTATCATTCTTGGCAGACAGCTTGCTGATCTCCTGGGAGTAAAGCGTGGGGATAATATCCGCGTCATGGTTCCTTCCTCCAGCCAGTTTACTCCCATGGGGCGCGTACCAAGTCAGCGGATATTCACTGTCATTGGTTTTTTTAACGTGCCAGGTAATAGTGAAGTCAATCAGTATCAACTACTCGTTAATCAACAGGATGCCTCACGTCTGATGAGATATCCTCCTGGGAATATAACTGGCTGGCGATTATTTCTTACTGAGCCTCTTAAAATTGACATATTAGCGCAACAGATGTTCCCCCCTGGTAGCGTGCTAAAAGACTGGCGGGAGCGCAAAGGCGAATTATTTCAGACAGTTGGGCTCGAAAAAAGGATGATGGGGCTTTTGTTAAGTCTTATAGTCATCGTAGCCATCTTCAATATTCTTACAACACTGGGACTGCAGGTAATGGAAAAACAGGGCGAGGTTGCCATCCTTCAGACTCAGGGGTTGTCCCCACACCAGATTATGGCCGTATTTATGATACAGGGAGCAGGTCTCGGAATCATCGGCGCGTTATCAGGTACCTTACTTGGCGTGCTCGTAAGCTCGCAACTTAATAACCTGCTCCCGTTGCTCAATTTTCTTGTCAAAGAAGCAGCATTTCCCGTCAAAATTGATCCGCTACAGGTAGTGATCATTGCTCTTTCTGTCACTGGCACCGCCTTACTTTCAGCGCTTTACCCTGCATGGCAGGCAATCGCAACACAACCCGCGGAAGCTTTGCGTTATGAATAGGGTTCTTACACTTTCGTTCTGCACTCAGCAAGTGAGAGTAATAATCAGCCAGGCAGAGAACAGATGTGAGGTACCGCCTGTTTCAGACAGTCTTAATCTCGGCATCGTGCTCCTCCGGTATCGTTCTGTTTGTGCTCATGTCTGCTGACAGCGGTCCCTGAAAGGCACGTAAGATACAGGCAGGCTCCCGCCAACAGTTTGATCTGAAGGTTATGCTTGATCTGGAGGTTATGCGCCCCTTTGTCGCCAGATGCGAAGAAACTTGCGGGCTGGCAGGGCCGAAAGGATACAGAACACGCAGCCACCGAAACGTCTGAGAAAGATGATGCCCATGCGATTTACTCATGTCTGTATTAATAATAATCCTGCATTAAATCAGCAGCAGGCTATTTTTAAAGTTATAAAGTTTTTGATTAACGGCTTACTGGCATTCGACCAGGTATATGAGGCCGTCACTGGCTTAAAAACCATATTTACCTGTCGGGAGATGAGACTATCCGCCATGATTTATCATTTCAATACAGCCCAAAACCTGGCTATCCGACTCAGGATAAACGGACAGGTCGAAAGTATGTCATTGACTGGTGTGTTATCTGATCATTTAAAACCAGCCCTGATGAGGACATCATCACCGACATCATTTAAGAGCATCGTTCCGGACATGAAGAACTGGCAGGCCTTTGTAGTGCGGGTGGCTCTGTTCAAAAGCAGGCACAGGAACAATGTTACTGCTAATGTGATGATTGCCGCGCCTCCTCCTTGCAACAGAAAGCATTTTTTCTGGATAAACTTTGGCTGTTACAAATGCGCAAATCGTAAAGGATGCCGGCTACAGTTTTTTTGCTCTTACGCTGCGCTTTACCCATGGGGAGGGGTTCTGTCAAAGGCTTATGTTCATCATGTCGTTAGGCGGGAAGAGGAATCTGGCTTCTCATCTTAATCTCGCAATGATTACGACAGTTAGCCTCTGAGGCGCGAGTTTTGCCGGTGTTGCTCAGTAATTGCATTGCAGCCCTCTGCTAGCGTCAATTCCCTCCAGGTTGTTCAGCTGAAGTATCGACCAGATTCAGAATTTATGTCAGGGGGTACGGTTTAGCTCAAGGTTCAGTGCTCTGAAGATGGAGTGCGGCGTCTCAATTAGGTGTTTTCCACTCTTGGTCTCAAGATCCGGATGATGAAGTTATTTATTGAAAAAAATCAATGAATTAACTTTAAGCATTGGCGGGTGGCACATTACGGCAGACGTACATGAATGTGACTCTGAACAAAATGAAACACGTTACTCTATTTGCTAATCCTGGTTGCCTTACTTAAAATAAAAAATCAAGGTCTCATATTGTACATTATTTTTCTATTTTTATTTTCGCCCTCGGTTAGAATCGGGAGAAATAATATTATTTATTAAAATCATCTCAGATTTTTATGAACAATATTTACAGGGTGTTATGTTGAGAATGGCAGCAACCCAATGCCATAACCTTGATGTTCAGCAGTGCTACAAGGAATAACTGTCAACTGGCATTGCCCAAAAACGAAGTACCTCACCGCAACCCGATAAGTGAGTTGAGGATTTTAAATGGAAACTCTGCAATCGCAGGATCTGTAGTGTGATATATTTAGCCTGCATCACTTGGACCACAGGAAATATTATGTTCTCTTTGTTCAAAAAACAGGAAAATATTGTCCTGTTCCTTAGATTAACTTTTCTCGCGGTTGCTGCTCTTGCGACCGGGCATGCGTATGCAAATGGTAACTGTACAGGTCCTTCAGGCGGAACGAATAATCTTGTGGCCACATTAGGCAACTTTGCCGTTACAAACCCTGAAGACAATGTTGCCGGGTAAATTGTTGTCTCGGCTTACAGGTGGGAACTTCCAGGGTATACACGAAGATGTGAATGCAGCGAACCGAAAGCATCGCGAGGCTGGTACTGGACAGCCCCCACCACGCTTGCGTCAGCGGGTGGGGGAAACTGGCTTTCTTATTCAACGTATCTTGATGCACGATTATGGATTCAGGACCCTAACTGGAGCGGTAACGGAAAACCCGTGCCTTTTACCAACCAGTTTACCATTGCAGTCAATCCCACGATGGAATGTAACGTTGAAAAGAATTTTCACGTTGAGGCAACGGGTTCACATGGTTTACTTGATTTAAGAATAAAAAGACCGTTTTTTGGAATAATTCATTTACCTTCATATACCATTGCGAGCCTGTATTCTTGCATGTCAACGGACTATACGTGCTCAGCGCATGGCGCACCGACAATAAATTATACTTTATCAGGCACCGTCATTGTGCCCCAAAAATGTATCATTAATGCCGGAGATATTGTCAGATTAGATTTTGGTACGATGTTGTCAGGACATTTCATCGCGAAGGGTCAAAAGCCAGATAGTGTAAATCCGGTAACAAAGGAAATTAAAGTAATATGCAATGGCGGTGTAGAATCAATGGCGAACTTAACCATTCGATTTCAGTGCACACCCGATGCTCATTATCCTGATGCAATCGCAAGCGATAATGCAGATGTTGGTGTGGTAGTAACAGATACCAGTCATCAGGTGATAAAACCTAACACAGGTCTGCTTCCGTTTACTTTAAATAATAGTCAGGCCACGGTCACATTTATCGCATACCCGGTGAGTACAACAGGCCACATCCCTTCTGAGGGAAGTTTACTTCATTAGGCTACATTCGCGTCGATTATGCGTGAAGAGAAAGTAAGTTTGTTCTGCGACAGATGAATAAACGAATCAGAAAATAATTGCAGGATATCTGATTAGCTGTGCCTGCTGTCTTTTCATCAGCCCGGGATATCTTCTGCACAGAGCGGACTGGCATGCTTATACCGGCCCCCTCTTCTGACAGGTGAGCAGGATTGCATGCCTGGGACGAATTGAGTTCTCTCATGCCATTGTTGTTTTAACTCGTGCTGTGCGAAATGCGTGTTTTTGATATCGCTGCACGCCTGCCATCCGCTAACGGCGCAGGCGTCAGCGGACGCTACTCCTGCGCGTTGCTTTCGACGCGTGCACAGTAAGTTTCCCGAATTTACAATTAGACATACATACCAAATTACAAAGCAACAGCGTGATATTGACCTGTGGTTACATGCCATTACATTATTTTATCCTGGCATTGTGATTTCAGTCGTTTTTCTCAACGTTAAAAGACTTTATTTTTATTACGGAGTAAGGCTTCTCCTCATCCAGAATGCCATTTTAGTGTCCTGAATGAGTGAGGTCTGAAAAAGAGTTCGACCCTCGCGTGAAGTATTCTGTACGCGTTCACTGGCGATGTGATTTTAAGGAGTATGTCTTATGAGTGCTCAGGATCACCCTGTGTCTGGCGAAAAGCAGAATCTGGCTGTATCTGATTGTTCTCCGGAAGAGAAATTAGCCTTCTTCGGTAATGTCATTACCCGTTCAGGAACTCTTGACCCGGAATGTCTGAAGAAGATGCTGCCAATGCGTTATACCCGCTGTTTACGGAAAAATGCCCCTGCCCTCTGTCAGTCAGACGCTTTTTTCGCGGCCATAAAATTTTTAATCAACGGCTTACTGGCATTCGACCTGGCATTTGAGTCTGTTATCGGTTTTAAAAATCATATTTATTTACTGGGCGATGATACTGTCCGGGATATTTCTGCCCGCATTCAACATGAGCCCCCTTTGCTGGCCGCGTATGACACACCGGCCTTTCTGGATCTCATGGGTATGGCCGGCATTATTTATCGCTTCAATACAGCGAAAAAATTTGGCTACCCGGCACGGTGTTCAAATCAGCTCAGGTTAAATGGCTGGGGCCGGAGGTATGCTGCGGACTGGCATGTTCCCTCTTTATGTAAATGCAATCCCGATATGGACATTATCGCCGGGATGATTGAAACGTATCGCTGCGAATATACAGAACTGGCAGGCCTGTGTAGTGCAGACAGGCGCCCTCTGGATATTGAACGTATCCATCAGCTCAACCTCGCCTTACCTTTCACTATCGTGACATAAAGGGTTCAAATGACACCACAGACTATTGTCATCACGGGTGCCAGTTCTGGTATCGGTGCAGCGGTTGCACGCCGTATCGCCGCCCCTCAGCGTTCACTTGTTCTGACCGCACGGAACGAGAGCCGGCTGGCAGATGTGGCGCAGGCGTGCATGGCCCGCGGCGCAGAAGTCAAAAGTGTTGCCGGCGACATCACCTGTGCTGACACAGTTTCCGCCATCGTGCAGCAGTGCAACCTTCTGCCGCCGCTTAAAGGACTTGTGAATAATGCCGGATTTGGCATTTTCGGGGCCTCCGGTCTTTACTCCCACAGGGTGTTCTCGGCCATCCTTGAGACGAATGTTCTGGCTCCGTTTGAATTGTCGAAAGCACTGCTGCCGTATCTTCGTCGGGACGCCGGGAGTGTTGATATCTCGACCATTGTCAACGTTGGCTCTGATGCTGGCATAACGGGGTTTGAACATGCTGCGGCGTATTGCGCATCCAAAGGTGCCCTTCATCTGATGAGCGCGGCATTGCGGGAAGAATGGCGAAAAGCCGGCGTACGCGTAATCACACTGGCTCCAGGCCGTGTGGATACCTGCTTTAACGGGAAATCACCCGGAATGCGGCCCGGCGCGTTGACTGCCGAAGCCGTGGCTGAGGTGATCGAATTCTGCCTGTTTTGTGATCCCATCCTGGAGCCTTATGAAATCCATATAGACAGTATGCAAAGAGGGTAACCATGGACAATAAAAATATCGTGCATATTGGGCTGCCCAAGGGCAGATTCCTCGCAAAAAGCACAGCGCTTGAAAAAGCCTTCCAGGAACATATGGCTGAAAAGGAATTTCCCCTTCACTTTTATTATCTGAAGGCTCGCGATATCCCGAATCTTGTTCACCGCGGGAAATTAACCTACGGAGTGACCTGCGATGAATGGGTCGTTGAAAGCGGGGTTCAGCTCAGGTGTATTTGTGATACCGGCTGGTGTTATTCCAGAATATTACTCATCAGCCAGAATGACGATTTTACACTGACAAACGAATCACAGGTTGCCTCCCCCTTTCCCCATCTGACAAATGCCTTTTTTGAAAGCCAGGATCAGCACCCCGTTGTGGAAGAAGTCACCGGGAGTGGAGAGTTCCTTGTCCCTTTCGTTTATGACATGGCGGTTGATGTGGTGGAGACAGGCGATACGATTGCCCGACTTGGCCTGAAAACGGTCGGAAAACCTGTCTTACAGTCTTCGACTCGCGTATGGGCAAACCCTGCCGTCAGCCACCCTGAGATCGAATCGCTTTTCTCCAGGATCTTATGTCAGGACCATCTATCACAGACCTCATATACACGCTAATACAGGATTATTCATGTCAAAAATCAGCTATGAAGACCGGGGGGTTTCCCCGGATAAACCCGACGTTGAGTACGCTATCGCAGGCACGGACCCTGATCTGTTTCCCGGTGCCTTCTGCCCCGTCTCTCCCGATATATTCGGGGGGGATCCGGACTTTTGTACCCTGATGCATGCGGATGGGGTGGGAACCAAATCGACCGTCGCGATGCTGATGTACCGCGAAACCGGAGATTATCGCGTCTTTGAAGGGCTGGCACAGGACAGCCTTGTCATGAACACAGACGATCTTCTGTGTGTGGGAGCAACCGGCCCCATGCTCGTCTCCAATACCCTTGGCCGGAATGCCCGCGTCTTTAACAAAGAGATGCTTCGTCATGTCATCCAGGGGTATCAGCGATTCGGCAAACGTCTGTCGGCTTATGGAATTGATTTGCACTTTTGTGGGGGGGAGACGGCAGATATCGGCGATCTTGTGCGGTCTGTGGTCATTGACTCCACCATCAGTACCCGTATGCGTCGATCGGCGATCATCAATGCCGCCGACGTCCAGCCCGGACAGGTCATTATCGGCCTGGCCTCTTTCGGGCAGGCAATATATGAAGAGTCGGAGAACTCCGGTATCGGCACCAATGGATTAACGGCCGTCAGGCATGAGTTACTGGCCTCGACATACCGGGGATCCGGACCGGAGACCTATGATCCGGAGACAGCTGATCATGCGTATACCGGGCGCTTTCTGCTGGGTGATCTTCTCCCTCACGGTGGCGGAATGACCATTGGTGAAGCCCTGCTTTCCCCAACGCGAACCTACCTGCCAGTGGTAAAGAAGCTCCTCGACGATAAGGCGGTGAACATATCGGCTATTTTCCATAATACCGGCGGTGGTCTGACGAAATGCCTTAAATTTGGCTCCGGTATCCGGTATGTGAAAAACAGCCTGTTTGAGATGCCGCCCGTTTTCAGGGCTGTCTGCGAGGCGGGGAATATGTCGACACGCGATCTTGTCCGCGTGCTGAATCTGGGCCAGCGACTGGAAATTGTGTGTGCCCCGGATGATGCAGGGGCGGTGATTGCCACGGCGGAGAGCTTCGGGATTGCAGCAAAAGTGATGGGGCATACAGAGAAAATTGCTTCAGGCGTCGAAGTGGAGATCACATTCGCCGGTGAATGTCATTTATTTCAGCGAAACTGACATCCCCGGTACACCTCCCGCAGCACAGAAAACGGTCGTTGTCAGTCAGGACAAATTTTTTTTCTCACCGTGAGTTTATTGCGGTCACAGGCAGGGCCTTCGCGTTACACCTTGGTCTTCTACCGGGGAACGCGGAGGGGGTATGCGAAAAAACAGGTTGCTGTTACTGGCGGCGCTACCGGGGCTGGCTTGCCCGGCCTTCGCCCTCACCACGCCTGAAATTGTGGCCGCTGCCCTTACGCCGGAGTGCGTACAGTACCGCGTGGTGGGGACATGTTACTGGCTCCAGTGCACACCCTTCGGCTGCACGGTGCGTACCTCCGTCAAAGTACGTCACTTCCGCCCCGACCTGGTGGTGTCGGCCTACAGTGTGACAGGGCATAACCCCTGGACAGCGATGTCGCCCCTGAGCCCGGCCATACCGGGTATTGCTCAGGAAGGCGGGGATACCAATCCCCGGGCCGTCGGCCAGCACAGCAAGGTGCGCGTTAAAAATGCCGATGCCATCGGGTTTCCGTCAGCGGATGAACTGGCAAGCTTCTTCTCCCGGTTCGGCTATGTCTGCTCCCCCTCTGCCACCCCTTTTTTCCCGTACTTTCTGAGTACGTCAGATGCCATTGCCTGGCGTAGCGGCGTGCCGGAGATGTTCTGGCCAGAGGCGCTGACGCCCGGGATGCGCGAGGTCGGCCAGGAGGGTAACCGGTGGGGCAACATTTACCCCCGGGCAGGTGCCATCAGTCAGACACATGATTATAAAGCCGCCGGGGTGATTGCCCAGCGGGTGGCTGACCTGGTGACCCGCAGCGGGCAGCCGCATCTCTATCGCCCCCTGACCGCCTCCGCACACGATGGCTACTGGCCACCGGATCCGGTACAGGAGAACGACCGTTCGAATCATCAGTGGCAGATGCTGGTCCCGAAAATGACCCGCTCCTGTTCCATTTTCCCCGACGGCTCCCCGGATGACAGCTATGCCGACAGGCTGGCAGACGATGGCGCATACGTCTGGACACTATGGCGCCCCTACAGCTGCTGCCCGCGCAGGGGACAAACGTTCCTCGGCAGCACCGGATAACCCTCATGCAAAAACATCTCCTCATGATCTGTCTGCTGTTTTCCCTCAGCAGCCATGCTGATGACAGTTACAGCGTGAAGAAACAGGGGTCAATAGACGACCTGCTCTACTATCAGATTGGCGGGGGGGAAGCCGTCATGCCCGCACTGGTCAAACACAGCCCTCCCTTACTCAACATAGGTGCACGCTGGAATGCGGACATGATGTGCGGAAACTTCGACATTAATACGACAGTCCGTAACCAGCTGAACGGGGTGACGGATGGCTTTCAGCAACTGATGGGCGAAGTGATACAGAGTGCCACCGGGGCAGTGGCCAGCCTGCCGGCGATGATTATCCAGCGGGCTAATCCTCAGCTTTACGATCTCCTGACCAACGGCGTACTCCAGGGACGGCTGGACTTTGACAAGTCGCTGCTGAGCTGCCAGAAAATGGGGGAGAAAATGGCCGATCTGGCCTACGATTCAGCCTGGTTTGCCGGCGCAAAAGCAGAGAACTATCAGTCCATCGCGGCAGCGGATCAGGATGCCATTCGCGCCGATCGCACTGCGGGCAAAGAAGCGGCAGAAAAAGGCAAACGCTGGGTCGGCGGAGAACAACGGGGGGGCCGCGGCCAGGGGCCCATTAACGTCGTGCGGGACACCACGCTTGCAGGCTACAACATTCTCAGTCATCAACCGGTGACCAGCACTGCATCGGTATCACCCGCCGGGTGCGAAGGTGAATTGTGCAAAGTCTGGCCCGCCCCGCAAGATGCCGCAGACTGGATGAACAACGTTGTCGGCGAGCAGACCATCAGCCTTTCTCAGAACAGCGGAGATCCGGCGGACCTTCCGGGCGCCCAGGCCGGCGTGGGGTTGCATCCGCTGATCGACAAAGAGCGGCAGGCGATCCAGCCCCTGATAGCCAACATGGTTAATGGCACCCTCAGGCCCGGCGCTGAAAATCTGGCTAAAGCCTCCGGCGGTAGCCTGCAGCTAAGCCGTGGTGTGGTGGAAGCCCTGCGTGACGATCCTGATGCGGCGGTATTGACGGAACGCCTGGCAGGCGAGCTGGCGCTGGCCCGAGTGACCGAACAGGCGCTGATGGCGCGCCGCATGCTTCTGGCCGGTATGCGCGAGCCAAACATTGCAAATGAGAAAGAAGCGCAGGAGACACTGGGCAAAACAACCGCGCAGCTGGACCAGGAGCTGGCACAGCTCAAGCTGGAACTGGATTTTCGTCAGGCACTGACGAACAACGCCGCCAGCAAAATTTTACAACGTAAGCATCAGCGTGATCAGCTTCAGGGTCAGGCCGTCGGTGTGCCGGACGACAGCGATCGCCACATGAGCGAGCTGGAGCAGTCACAAACGGACACCCGGAGATGACCGCCAACAGCTACTTCGAATACTTCCTCACGCTGCTCGGCTGGCTGATTAACAACGGCATCTGGCACACTCTGGTGGCCACCGGGGTGTTTGCCCTGCCTCTTCTTGCCAGGCTGATTGCCCTGTGGCTGAAAGCGCGTGGACAGGGAGCGGATGAAGGCAACACTGCCCGTTTACTGGTTATCTGGCTGGAACACAGCCTCTACAGCGCTCTGCTGGTGATCATGTTTGCCGGTGTGCCGTTTCTGGATCTCGACCTCACTACCCTGCAGTACGATGCACAGCGGACAAAGCAGTGTGGTTACTCGGTCGTGCAGCCCGATGATACAGGCTATGCACCGCTCATCAACGAACTCGGCGGACAGACGTCCGCCGTTCCCGTGTGGTGGTACTTCACCCATGCGCTAAGCAAGGGGATCACCAGTGCTGCCGTCGCCACCCTTCCCTGTAAACCCGATCTGCGCCAGATCCGGTTCGACGTTCAGCACAGCCGTGTGTCCGATCCGGCACTGGCGCAGGAACTTCAGGATTTCGTGAATGACTGTTATGGTCCTTCCCGCGCACGCCTCAAACGTCAGGCCAGTGAACTCAGCGAGGATCAGAGCCGGGAAGTGGACTGGATCGGTTCATCATTTTACCTCACGAGCGAAGGCTACTATGACCGTGACCATTCACGTTCCCCCCGCAGCGCCTGGCCCTATGACAGCGGTCGTGATGACGGCCTGCCGGATACCGGTGAAGGCGGTTACCCCACCTGCAAACAATGGTGGACAGACGGCGATGCAGGACTCAGGGGGCGTCTGCTTAATCAGGTCAGTACGTCAGTCTGGCAACAGCTCCAGGCGCTGGGGCAGTCGCAAACGGTTTACGAAGAGGCGGTCCTGCGCGCGGTGGTCAGCGAGCGCAACATGCAGGTCTCACAAGGGGGGTCGGTGTATAACGGTTTTGGCGGCAATGCCGGCGATAATCTGAGCGCATCGCAGTTTTTAACCCGCGCAGGCGCCACCCTGGGAGGATCCGTCGCCAGTCTTGCCCTGTTTCCGGCCTTTGACAGCGTGCGTCAGGCCCTTCCGATGGTACAGGCATCGCTGGAAATGGCCTTCATCATCTGTACTCCCCTGATATTGCTGTTCTCCGCCTGGGAAGTCAAAACGGTCATTACACTCAGCGTCGTCCAGTTTGCCCTGTTCTTTCTCACCTTCTGGTGGGAGCTCGCCCGCTGGCTGGACAGCTGGCTGCTGACCATCCTCTACGACAGCGACACCCATTCCCGTTTTAACCTTTACGGCCTGCAGAATACCACCGATGATCTGATCGTGAACATCGTGATGGGGGCCATGTTCGTGGTACTGCCGGTATTCTGGCTGGGCGCATTATCCTGGGCCGGTATCAGGGCAGGCGGCGCGGTGGCCGGGTTGCTCTCTTCCGGAACGGGAGACGTCAAAAGCGGTGCCGGGCAAACCGGGAAGCTCCTGACCCGGTAGGGGCAATGCCTTTATAGCCGCAGCCCTGAGGTCAATTCACTTTCCTGACACCTGTGCGGGTGTTTCAGGATCCGGAGTCTGTACTGAAAACGCTGCGCCTGCTCACTCTCCTCTCAGCACGTCCCCTCACCCGTAATTTTCTCAGGGCCGTTTCATTTTCGCCTTCCAGCCTGGCGTCACCAGCATAACAATCCCCGGTGCAATCTGCTGAATAAACAGCACCCAAAGTTCGTCATGTATCCGGAAGTCACGAACGGCGTTACACGCAGGATATCCGTTACTCACCTTTCGCAGGGAACACGCCCTGTCGGGGTGTTTCCCGGCTTTTTTCAGGAGAAACACCATGCCTTCATTCGACAAATTGCCCTCCCTGATGCCTGTGGTTATTACTCAGGAAGTCTGGCAGAGCGCCGTGGAATTTCCGTCCGATGCCGGGCGGGAAGCGGACCGGCTGAGCAATCTGCTGCTGTCTGCCCTTCTGACGCTGCGCACGGCAGGTCCCGCACGTGAGAACATCGTTTTCACACTGTACTGTTTGACACCGCGTGGCGACACGAAAGTCCCGGTGCCATTGCCACTTCGTCTCATCCGCGCTGAGCATCATCTGATGATTTCACTGGCTGAAATCGCCTGATCCTCCCGGCCGGAGTCGGCTTCCCACCGGAAGCCGACTCCGTTTCGTTTCAAGAAGGAGTTCACAATGGACACGAGCAACGATGTGTATCAGAAAATCACTGACCAGATTATCGCTGAGCTGGAAAAGGGGTCTGTGCCCTGGCTACGCCCCTGGCGGGAAGGAGAGCCTCCGTTTCCGGTCAACGCCCTGTCTGGTCGCCCCTATCAGGGTATCAACATCCCGCTGCTGTGGAGCCGTGCCAGTCGCGGAAGTTTTGCCAGCGATCGGTGGCTGACCTTCCACCAGCTCAGTTCGCTGGGCGGGCACGTACATAAGGGCGAGAAATCCTCTCTTGCTGTCCTCTATCTACCGCGTTCACAGGAAGAAACAGATACCGATGGCCGTACCGTCATGGATGAAAACGGCGAGCCCAAAATGCGTCACTTTGGACTGATCCGCGAGTTCAGGCTGTTTAACCTCTCACAGTGCGAAGGGCTGCCGGGCTCGTTGTATGATCCCTTTCCCCGACCGGTGAACCCGGTGGACGCCGCTGAAACCCTGGCACTGAACAGCGGTGTGACGCTGCGCCATCGCCGTCAGTCACAGGCCTATTACAAACCGGCCGCCGATCTGGTGATGATGCCACATCCGCAACAGTTTGAAAGCAGTGAGGCGTATTACGCCACGCTGCTTCATGAACTGACGCATGCCACGGGTCACCCCTCGCGGCTGAACCGTCCGGGCATTGCAGGCAACGGACACAATCACGCCCTTTACGCGGCAGAAGAGCTGGTCGCCGAAATGGGGGCAGCCTTTCTGTGTGCACAGACCGGCATTCAGGGAAAGCTCCAGCATGCCAGCTATATCGGTTACTGGCTGGACATCCTGCGCCAGGACAAACGGGCGGTGATCCGCGCCAGTGGCATGGCGCGAAATGCCTGCGAATGGCTGCTGAATCCCTCGCTTCAGGACAGTCAGCTAAGTGCCTGACAGGGCACGTGCACAGAAAAAAAAGTTTCCTCTCAGATGAAAGAGGCGCTGACACCGCCAGATATCGACAATGGCAGGCTGCTGTTTTATGCCTGATGACAGATCAACAGCAGTGACCGTCCTTTCGGTCACTGCTGTTTTACCGGCCCGGGATCGGTCAGGGATGCTGTCAGGGGCTGAGACTGAACGGGTTGTGGCGATAGAGAGTAGCCAGACGCTGAGTCAGGGTGTCCGGCTTTTCAGACACCGCCCGCACCGGAGATAAGACGTCATCACGGCCACCTATCCTGTTCTCAGCCTGCGCATTCTTTCCCCGGGTCCATGGCCCCCGGCAGCATGCTCGCCGATACGACCGTCTGTTCCCGCACGGGTGTTGCCAGCAAAATGGAGTCAATGGCGCCTGCACGGGGTGCCGTGTCATTCCACGATATGACGAGAGGATTTATGCCCTGAGCATATGCCCCGGTGCTGATGCTCTGAAGTTCCCCTGAAGAAGCCAGACCCTGCGCGGTTCGCCTGTCGCTACCGCGCTTCACCACGGCCCTGACACGCCACAATTGTGTCGCCTGCGGCCATTTATGTTTCGGACCGGTATCGTCCGCTTATGCCGCTATCAGCCTGCGTGACCTGATGCATCACGCCGATCCAGGAGCACCTCGCTCCCCCTGTACTGGTCCACTGACGAAGAACGCTCCCGGACGTTCATTCCCGATATTGCTGAAACTCACCTGAAGGAACGCCTGCCCCCGGGCTTCTTAAGGTTGCAGGTGGACAGGGGACATACGCGGACATTTGCGCTGTGATAAACCCCAGCCGGATGCCTGCGCCAGCGCAGGCTTCTCGTCACCGGCTTTCACTGCGCTGTATGCCGTGCCGCACACCCGGCATATCGCATGACGTCCCCAGCCCGCGTTCACTGGCCTCACATTGCCTCCCCTGCCTCTGCCGGGTAAAAGGGTCAAGCGTGAACTGTTTACAGCTGGCAGAAGAAACAAACTTCGCAGAAAAGGGCGAAAGGGCGAAACTGTAAAGGAAGGGGAATAAGGGCAAAGGGGCCTTCCCGGAAAGGTGAGTTATGCGAACGTGGTTTCAGAAGCGATTTATGTCTCCCTCACCTGCGCCAGACGCTGCGCTTCCTGAGGGATGGTTTGCGCCACAACCGGCTGAAACCCTGCTGGCAACCGTCTCCCGTCAGTCTCATCTGTATACGCTACGCCAGCTCACGCCGTTAACGGACAGAGTATACGAAGACTGGATAGTTACCCTGATCCAGCGTTTTGCCCGTCTGGTGCAGCTCTTTCCGGCCTCGCAACAACATCATCACGCCCATCCCGGTGGCCTGCTGGATCATTCTCTGGAGGTGGCCTGTCATGCTGTCCGGTTACGGCAGGGCCGGCTATTGCCGGTGGAAGCCAGCGCCGAAGAGCAGGCCCGACAGGCGGATGCCTGGAGCGTCGCCATACTCTGTGCTGCACTGTTACACGATACCGGCAAGGTGGCTGCCGATATACATATACACCAGCAGGATGGAACTGTCTGGTGCCCCTGGCAGCCGCCGCTGGCGCAGCCGTATACCTGGCATCACCGTACCGATCGCCGGGATTATCACCTGCATCCTTCCGCTGGCGCACTTCTCGTCATGCCCCTGTTCCCCCCGTCACTCATGAGCTGGCTGGGGGGGTACCCGGAACTTTTTGCCGCCCTGATTTATTCCCTCACCGGACATCCTGAACGGGCTGGCCTGATGGCAGAGCTGATCCAGGAGGCCGACAAAGCCTCGGTTGCGAAAAGCCTGGGCGGCGACATCAAAACGGCTCTGGCGCAGAAACCCGGACACCTGTCGCAACAGCTTCTTACCGCGTTACGGGCTCTGGTTCTGGGAGAATACCGGCTGAATAACCCGGACTGCGGCTCTGATGGCTGGCTCACGCGGGACGCCTTGTGGCTGGTCAGTAAGCCCACTGCCGACAGACTACGTGCCTGGCTGCTACAGCACGGCATCAGTGGCGTACCTGAAAACAATAACCGGCTTTTCGATGAACTGATGGCACACCAGATGATTATCGCGAACAACGGAAAAGGGATCTGGCGCTGCCGGATCTGCGCCGAAACGGGCTGGTCCCCGGGGGAGTCACTCACGCTGTTACGTATCGCCCCAACGGTAATATGGCAGCAGACGACATTACCCCCGCCTGTATTTGCCGGCAGCGTCATCCCCGTCACGGAACAACAGGCATTCACTGAGGCGGTGCCCGTTCCCGAATTCACCCTGCCCGACCTGCCCGTGATCCCGGCAGTCAGTCATGCCGTTACCGGCAGCCCGGTTCCCTTTATGGCGTGGCTGGAAACTCATCTTACTGTCGCGGGGGCAGTCAACAACCCGCGGGCATATGTGCATCTGGTGGAAGACAATCTTTTTCTGGTGACGCCGGGGATCTTCAGGCGGTATATGCAGGAAATCTCTGGCACCACAGGCGACGAGTGGAAGCTGGCACAGAAGGCCTTTCAGGCGCAGGCGATACTCAGACGGCGCAGTGAAGACAGTTACATCTGGACCTGCGAGGTCAAATCTCCCGGGAAAACGCGCAATCTTAAAGGCTTTCTGATGCCCGAGCCACAGCGTTTGTTTCACGGGAACGTGCCGGTGAATAATCCATGGCTCAGGCTGATTAGTGAATGACGCATCGGTGCGCGGTGTGCTGCCTGCGTATTCTGAGGCTCCCGGCCTGTGCGGAGTGCCGTCCCCGCATCCTCCCTCACGGGTAAGAATGCGGAGGTAACAACCGGCCTTCCTGCGCAAAGATCATGGACCACGAATAACGAGCGTTGCGACAGTGACAGCGCGTTACGGCATCAGTTGTAGACAACACTGAAACCGGTCACGGCGGTGAAATCACCGGCGGTCACCGCTGTGGCGGAGTCCTGCTTCAGGGAGGCACTCAGGGCGATGTCAGCCGTGTGTGCAGTGGCATCAACAGCATAGGTAGCCGTAGCCGCCGCACCCGGTTTAATCACGGTGCCGCCTGAGGTGGCGTCATACACGCTC
>Ga0209795_10000078_pt1 | contig 93686 bp, 79 predicted proteins | sample AgamicOrMarz_FD_187166 | JGI IMG/M metagenome (GOLD analysis project Ga0209795, IMG submission 187166) | Agave microbial communities from Guanajuato, Mexico - Or.Ma.rz (SPAdes) (version 2) | ecosystem: Host-associated > Plants > Phyllosphere > Phylloplane/Leaf | place: Guanajuato, Mexico...
ATCCAGGCGGTGGAACGGGCGATTGCCCGGGACCTGACCCGGGGTAGCCACATCGAGAAAATCGCCGGCGACCTCAACATGAGCAGCCGCACCCTGCGCCGGCGCCTGACCGAGCACAACCTGACCTTCGAGGCCTTGCTGGAGCAGGTGCGTCGCGGTCGGACGCTGAATCTTCTGGCCAATCCCGACCTGTCCATCGAACGCATCACCGAAGAGGTTGGCTACAGCGATGTACGCAGTTTCCGAAGGGCGTTCCGACGCTGGACCGGGATGAGCCCCAGTGCGTTTCGCAACGAGGGCGCCGAGGCTCGGCTCTAAGGATATGTCCAAACGGTATTTCTCAAGCCTGGGGCGGTTTTTCTAAGATCACGTCATAACTCGTTATGACAAGTGATCAGGCACCATGTCCGACAACGTTCTTTCCCTCAGCAGTGTACCGCTGCACACCCAACTGCGAGACGTGCTACGAGCGCGCATTCTCGATGGCGAATACCCCCAAGGCAGCCAGATGCCATCGGAAAGCGAGCTGGGTGCGCTGTTTCGCGTCAGCCGCATCACCGTGCGCCAGGCCTTGGGCGATCTGCAAAAGGAAGGGCTGATTTTCAAGATCCACGGCAAGGGCACATTCGTCGCCAAACCCAAGACTTTCCAGAACGTCAGCACGCTTCAAGGTCTAGCCGAATCCTTGACCGGGCGGGGTTTCGAGGTGATCAACCGCCTGCACAGTTTCAAGTTCATCGCCGCCGACAAGTTGGTGGCCGAGCGCCTGAAAGTCGCCGAAGGGGAGACCGTGGCGCAGATCAAACGGGTGCGGCTGATCAACCGCGAGCCGATTTCCCTTGAGGTGACCTACTTGCCCAAGGCCCTTGGCGAGCGCCTGGAAAAAGCCGACCTGGTGACCCGGGACATTTTCCTGATCCTGGAAAACGACTGCGCATTGACCCTGGGCCATGCGGACCTGGCGATCGATGCGGTGCTGGCCGACAGCGACCTGACCCAGGCGCTGGAGGTCGAGGCGGGGTCGCCGATCATGCGCATCGAACGCCTGACCCATGACGCCAGCGGCCAGCCGCTGGACTTCGAACACCTTTACTACCGCGGCGATGCCTTCCAGTACCGCCTGCGGATCGACCGACAGAAAGGGACGCAGGCATGACCCGAACCACGTTAGAGCAGGAGTACGACATTATTGTCATTGGCGGTGGTACCGCCGGGCCCATGGCGGCGATCAAGGCCAAGGAGCGCAACCGTGATCTGCGCGTGCTGCTGGTGGACAAGGCCAACGTCAAGCGCAGCGGCGCCATCAGCATGGGCATGGACGGCCTGAACAACGCGATCATCCCCGGTCATTCGACGCCCGAGCAGTACACCAAGGAAATCACCATCGCCAACGACGGCATCGTCAACCAGGCGGCCGTGTATGCCTACGCCACCCACAGTTTCGAGACTATCGAGCAACTGGACCGCTGGGGCGTGAAGTTCGAGAAGGACGAGACCGGCGACTACGCGGTGAAAAAAGTCCACCACATGGGCGCCTACGTGCTGCCGATGCCGGAAGGGCACGACATCAAGAAGGTCTTGTATCGCCAGTTGAAGCGGGCGCGGGTGAGCATCACCAACCGGTTGGTCTGCACCCGGTTGCTGACCGACGACGAAGGTGCGGTGAACGGGGTGATGGGCTTCGACTGCCGCACCGCCGACTTCCAAGTGATCAAGGCCAAGGCCGTGATCCTCTGCTGCGGCGCGGCGGGACGCCTGGGCTTGCCGGCCTCCGGTTACCTGATGGGCACCTACGAGAACCCCACCAATGCTGGCGACGGCTATGCCATGGCCTACCACGCCGGCGCCGAGCTGGCGAACCTGGAGTGCTTCCAGATCAACCCGTTGATCAAGGACTACAACGGCCCGGCCTGCGCCTATGTCACCGGCCCGCTGGGCGGCTATACCGCCAACAACAAGGGTGAGCGCTTTATCGAGTGTGACTACTGGAGCGGGCAGATGATGTGGGAGTTCCACCAGGAACTCGAAGGTGGCAACGGCCCGGTGTTCCTCAAGCTCGATCACCTGGCCGAGGAAACCATCCAGAACATCGAAGAAATCCTGCACAGCAACGAACGGCCGAGTCGCGGCCAGTTCCACGCCAATCGCGGGACCGATTACCGCACGCAGATGGTGGAGATGCACATCTCCGAGATCGGTTTTTGCAGCGGCCATTCCGCCTCGGGGGTGTGGGTCAACGAGCGGGCCGAGACCTCGGTCAAGGGCCTGTACTCGGCCGGCGACATGGCGGCGGTGCCCCACAACTACATGCTCGGGGCGTTCACCTACGGCTGGTTCGCCGGCAACAACGCCGCAGATTTTGTCGCAGGCAAGGACTTCTCGGCGCTGGATGCCGGGCAGATCGAACGGGAAAGGAACCGGGTCTTTGCACCGCTGGAGCGTGAACACGGCCTGCCACCGGCCCAGGTGGAATACAAGCTGCGGCGCTTCGTCAACGATTACCTGCAACCGCCGAAGGTCACCAAGAAAATGCAGATCGGCCTGCAACGCTTCGGCGATATCCAGCGCGACCTGGACCAGATCAAGGCCCACAACGCCCACGAATTGATGCGCGCCATGGAAGTCAGCGTGATCCGCGACTGCGCCGAAATGGCCGCCCGCGCCTCGCTGTTCCGCGCCGAAAGTCGTTGGGGGCTGTACCACTATCGGGTCGACCATCCGCAACGCAACGACAGCGAATGGTTCTGCCATTGCCACCTGAAGAAAGGCGATGACGGCGCGATGACCTCGTTCAAGAAGGCCGTCGAGCCTTACATCATCGCCCTCGATGCCGACGAACTGCAGGCCTACGACCGGCTGCGGGTCGGCGCCGACGCGGCGTGACTTTTACCCAGAGAAAATACCCATGGCTTATCAACCCCAGGAAATCTTCTTTCGCTCCAATGCCCCGGTCACCGTGGACGAGGACAAATGCATCGCCCACAAAGGCTGCACCGTCTGCGTCGACGTCTGCCCCATGGACCTGCTGGCGATCAACCCGGCGACCCAGAAGGCCTACATGGCGTTCGATGAATGCTGGTACTGCATGCCCTGTGAAAAGGACTGCCCGACCGGGGCGGTGAAGGTGGAGATTCCTTACCTGCTGCGTTGACCGAGACACCGCTATCGCGAGCAGGCTCGCTCCCACAGGAGATTGAAGCCAGTCGCAGCTGTTATGTACGCCGATAAACCTGTGGGAGCGAGCCTGCTCGCGATGAGGCCAGCCCAGACACTATTAAAGCCATCCGGCCACCCCCGGACGCCCGATCCAAACGACACCCCTCGTTTCCCACCACGCCCTGATCGTGGCGGAGACGAACCTCCCAATCATGATTCGAGGGGACACACCCATGATGTTGCGTGCGGCATTCGCCGGTCTGGTACTGGCTTCATCGATCTTGCCTGCCCAGGCAGAAACCATCCGCATCGCCATCGGCACCCAGGACACCACCATCAATTGCGCCGCCGGCGGATTGTTGATTCGTGAGCTGGGCCTGCTGGACAAATACCTGCCCCATGACGGCGCCTACAAGGACGCTCAATACGACGTGCAATGGAAGAACTTCACCAGTGGCGCGCCGCTGACCAATGAGATGGTCGCCGGCAAGCTCGACTTCGGCGCCATGGCCGATTTCCCGGGGTCGTTCAACGGCGTGGCGTTTGAAGCCGCCAGCAAGCACAGCCTGTTCATCAGTGTGCTATCGGGCAGCACCCAGGGCAGCGGCAACGGCATCGTGGTGCCCAGCGCCTCGGGTGTGCAGTCCCTGGCCGAGCTCAAGGGCAAGACCATTTCCGTGCCGTTTGCTTCCACCGCCCACGGTATGTTGCTGCGCGCGGTCGCGGCCCAGGGCTGGGACCCGCTCAAGGACGTGAACATTATCGCCCAGCCGCCGGAAGTGGCCGGCTCGGCGTTGCAAGCGGGCAAGGTCGACGCCCATGCCGACTTCGTTCCGTTCGCCGAGCTGTTCCCCAGCCGCGGTTTCGCCCGCAAGATCTACGACGGCGCCCAGGCCGGCGCGCCGACGTTCCATGGCGCACTGGTGGATCAGGCCTACGCCCGCAAGTACCCGGAAATCGTCGTCGCCTACCTGCGCGCCAGCATCGAGGCCAATCAGTTGCTGGCCGCTGAGCCGGAGAAATACAGCGAACTGATCGCCAAGGTCACCGGGGTGGATGCCGAGGTCAATTACCTGTTCCACGGACCGCTGGGCGTGCAAACCCGTGACCTGACCTGGAAGCCGGAATACCGCCAAGCCGTCGGCACCGCCATCGACACCCTCAAGCTGCTGAAAAAAGCCGATCGCGGCCTGGACCTCAACACCTTCATCAATGACCAGTACATCCGTGCCGCGTTCAAGGCCTCGAATCTGGACTACAACGCGCAACTGGCTGACTACGCCCAGACGCCGCTGAACAGCAGTGATGCCGCCACCGGCCAGGCGATCACCGATTCGCGCCGCGTGGCCGAGATCTGGGTACGTGGCGAACCGAAAGTTCGGCATTACGCCTCGGCGCAATCGGCCTTTGCCGCGCTGGCGAGCCTCAAGCAGGAAGGCAAGGGCATCCGCGCCGTCTATGCCCAGGCCAGTGACAGCGGGATCAAGCTGCTGGCCGAGCAGGCCTGGTTTGCCAGCGATGCCAAGGGCCAGCTCAGCGCCTTCCTGCTCAAGGGACAGGCCCAGCAATTTGCCACGGCTCAGGGCGGCAAGGTGCTGGACTTTAACGAAGCGACTGCGCAGGCCGTTGCTGCGCGCTGATTTTGCATCTGTCAAATGACCTGTGGGAGCGAGCCTGCTCGCGATGGCGGCGGCACATCCAACATAGATGCAAGCTGGCCCACCGCCGTCGCGAGCAGGCTCGCTCCCACAGGATCGATGCTTGAAGGAAGAAAATTGTGAACCGACCTTACGCACGCTGGCTCCTGCGAGCCGCTTCCCTGCTGCTCTGCCTGCTGTTCTGGCAGCTCGCCGCCACTCACCACTGGGACTTGGGTCTGGTGACCTTCGCCAACGTCCCGACGCCCGTGGCGGTGGTCCAGGCTGCGTTCGGCCTGGGGGAGTCCGGCGATCTCATCCGGCACCTGGGCAGCAGCCTGGGCCGGGTCTTCGCCGGTTATGGCGCGGCGCTGTTGATCGGCGTGGGGCTGGGGCTGGCCATCGGTCGCTCGAAATGGGCTGAAGACCTGCTGTTGCCGCCGTTGGAAGTGCTGCGGCCGATCCCGGCGGTGGCCTGGATCCCCCTGGCGATCCTGATGTTTGCGTCGTCGGAACTGTCGATGGTGTTCATCACTTTTACCGGCGCGCTGTTCCCGATCCTGCTCAACACCGTGCACGGCGTCGAGGGGGTGGACCGGCGCTTGATCGCCTCGGCGAAAAGCCTCGGGGCCGGACGTTCGGCGATCCTGCTGGAAGTGATTTTGCCGGGCGCCGCGCCGAGCATCATCACCGGCCTGGCCATCGGCATGGGCACCTCCTGGTTCTGCCTGGTGACGGCGGAAATGATCGCCGGCCAGTACGGCATCGGCTACTACACCTGGGCGTCCTACACCGTGCAGAACTACCCCGACATTGTCGTCGGCATGTTGCTGATCGGCGTGTTGGGCATGGGCAGCAGTCTGTTGATCAAACGCCTGGGCGGGCTGTTCACGCCTTGGCATCGACCACGAGGAAAAGCCTGATGAGCGTGATGCAAGCGCCGGAAGGACGGATCGATATCCGTCAGTTGTCCATTGTCCTGGGCCAGGGCGCCCAGGCTTTCGAAGCCGTCCAGGGCCTGGATTGCCAGATCGAGGCCGGTCAGTTCGTTTGCATCCTGGGGCCGTCCGGTTGCGGGAAATCTACTCTGCTTGGCGCGCTGGCGGGGCATCTGCAACCGCGCACCGGCACGTTGAATGTCGATGGGGCGGCGGTGTCCGGTCCGTCACCAGAGCGCGGCATGGTGTTCCAGCAGCACACGCTGTTTCCCTGGCGCACGGTGCGCGACAACGTCGCCTTCGGCTTGAAAATGCGTGGCCTGGGCAAGGCCGAGCGGCACCGGGCCGCCGATGAAATTCTCGCGCTGGTGGGCCTGGAAGGTTTTACCGGGCACTGGCCGGACCAGCTCTCTGGAGGCATGCAGCAGCGGGTGGAGATCGCCCGGGTGTTGGTCAATCGCCCACGCCTGTTGCTGATGGACGAACCGTTTGGCGCGCTGGACGCCTTGACCCGCTTGAACATGCAGGAACTGCTGCTGGACATCTGGACGCGCATTCGCACCACCGTGGTGTTCGTCACCCATGACATCGACGAGGCGCTGTTCCTGGCTGATCGGCTGTTGGTGATGAGCCCAAGACCGGGCCGGATCATCGAGGACCTGCGCCTGGATTTTGCTCGTCCACGGACTACCGGACTGGTGACCAGCCCCGAATTTTCCCATTTGAAACGCCATTGCCTTGAGTTGCTGCGCCATGAAGAAGGCCGGCAATTGCCGCGCCTCAATCCCCTCGGGCTCCCTGAAACCTCCTTGCCGCGATTTGCCCTATGACCTCTCTATTCGAAGACACCGACAACGACGACATCCTCGCCCTGCAACCGCGCCTGACGGACGAGGACCCCGGCGTGCGTCGCATCGCCCTGATCGAACTGGCCGACCTGGAAGAGCCCGAAGGCCTACTGTGGCTGGTGGATCGCTTGGCCCAAGACCCCAGCGCCGAGGTGCGGGCCGAAGCGGCGCGCTTGCTCGAAGCCTGGGAAGAGGCGCCTGTGGTCGAGGCGTTATGCCAGGCATTGACCGATCCGGCGGCGACGGTGCAGGCCGCTGCGGCGCAGAGCCTGAGCCTGCTCAAGAGTGAAGCGGCGGGGAGGGTGATCCTGCCCTGGGCCGCCCATCAGGACGTGAACGTGCGGGTGGCGGCGTTCCGAGCCTTGCGTGAGTTGCGCCTGGCCGATGCAGCGCCCGCCGCGCTCAGTGCCTTGGCCGACGGCGATGCCGGCGTGCGTCGCGAGGCCGTGGGCGTGCTGGGGTGGCTCAAGCACCTTGATGCGCTGCCGGCGTTGGCGCGACTTGCCAGCGATGATCTGGACACCGAGGTGCGGCGTGCGGCCACCGGCGCCCTTGGCCTGGCGTCGGATGCGCAGGTCCTGCCGGCGCTGCGTCAGGCGCTGCGGGACCCGGCCTGGGCGGTGCGCGAAGAAGCTGCCACCACGCTGGGCAAGGTCGGTCACGCCGAGGCCGGTCCGGCGCTGATCGAAGCGTTGGCCGACGATTATTGGCAAGTACGCCTGCGAGCCACCCGCAGCCTCGGCCGCTTGCGTTACGCCCCGGCACTGTTGGCGTTGATCGAAACCCTGGGCCATCGCATCAGCAACCTGCGCAAGGAAGCGGCGTTGGCCTTGGGTGAATTGGCTGATCGCAACGCCATCCCGGCCTTGCAGGCCGCCCAGGACGATGGCGATCCTGAAGTGCGCAAGGCCGTGCGCATTGCCTTGGGGCAGCTGCAATGAGCCCGCTGGCGCTGGGCAATTCCCAGGCTAAAGGGCAGTTGCGCCTGAACTGGCCCGATGGTCGTGAACAACGGCTGGAGCATGCTGAATTGCGCCGTCAATGTCCTTGCTCGCAATGCCGGGCGTTTCGCCTGCGGGGGCTGGTGGTGCAGGTTGATCCGCGGATCCGGGTGGTGGCGGTCAATGCCCAGGGGTATGGGGTGCAGTTGGTGTTCAGTGATGGGCATGAGCGGGGGATTTATCCTTGGGGGTATCTGGCTGGGCTTGAATGTTGAGCTTCTGTGTGGGGTTTTTATCGGGGGCATATCCGGTGCTGCGGTAGCGGCGGCTTAGGGTTCCGCCCTTACGGCGGCTTACTTTTGAGAAGCGCAAAAGTAAGCAAAACGCTCTTGCCCCACCACTGGGCACCTCGCTTACGCTCGGTGTTCCCTCACTCCGGCATTGCTCCGTGGGCCCGCCGCGATGGGCCCTCCATGGCCCTGCGCGGCTAACCCGGCATCCATGCCGGATTGCCCACTACGCAATGCCTGCGTTCGGCCCTTGTGGTTGATGGGGCGCCCAAGATCAAAAGCCAAAGCAAAAGCGAGGCGGCCTAACGGCCGACCTGACTTTTCCGGCTGTACCCTGGATTCACCTGTGGGAGCAAAGCTTGCTCGCGAAAGCGTCAGCCCAGACACCCCATAACCCGTGGCGAGGGAGCTTGCTCCCGCTCGGCTGCGCAGCAGTCGCAAAACCGGGCCCTGCGGTTTGCCTGGAGAAATGCAGGGGCCTGCTTCGCAGTCCAGCGGGAGCAAGCTCCCTCGCCACGTTGGGTTTGTGTGGCGCCGAAATTAGAGATCGGCCCTAGCCCCTGTGGGAGCGAGCCTGCTCGCGATGGCAGCAGCCCGGATCACCTGCGAGCTGACTGGCGGTGCTTGTCAGAAAAAACCGACAGGAGTACAAATGTACTCCATGAAAACCCTGACCCCCCGCCGTACCGCTATCCTGACTTTCATCCGCGAACGTATCGCTGATCAGGGCCAGCCTCCCAGCCTCGCTGAAATCAGCGAGGCGTTTGGTTTTGCCTCTCGCAGTGTGGCGCGCAAGCATGTGCTGGCGCTGACCGAAGCCGGTTTCATTGAAGTCAATCCGCACCAGGCCCGGGGTATCCGGCTGCTGAACCAGCCGCCGCGTCCGGAGTTGCTGGACGTGCCGGTGCTGGGACGGGTGGCCGCCGGGTTGCCGATCGGTGCCGATGCCGAGGTTCACAATCGGCTGATGCTGGATCCGGCGATTTTCACCAGGGCGCCGGATTATCTGCTGCGGGTCCAGGGCGATTCGATGATCGAAGACGGCATTCTCGACGGCGACCTGGTGGGTGTACAACGCACCCCTCAGGCTTCCAACGGGCAGATCGTCGTGGCGCGCCTGGACGGTGAAGTCACCATCAAGCGCTTCGAACGCGTGGGCGAGCGGGTGCGTTTGTTGCCGCGCAACCCGGCCTATCAGCCGATCGTCGTCGAAGCCGACCAGGACCTGGCGATAGAAGGGGTGTTCTGCGGCCTGGTGAGGCCAGGCTGATGGGCGCTGTCGTTGCGCTGGATACGCTGTTCAATGGCGGCCAGGTCTGGAAGGGCCGGCCTGCGCCTCCGGCCGCCAGCCCGCAACCCACCGGCCATGCCGGGTTGGACGCGGCGTTGCCCAGTGGCGGGTGGCCGGAGGCGGCGTTGACGGAGATCCTCATCGCCACCCCAGGCGTGGGCGAGTTGCAGTTGGTGTGGCCGACCCTGGCGCGACTGTCGGCAGCAGGGGAGCGGATCGTGCTGGTGGCGCCACCGTTCGTGCCCTATCCCCAGGCCTGGCAGAACGCCGGGGTCGATCTGCGCCAGCTGTCGGTGATCCAGGCCGATGAGCGCGACGCCTTGTGGGCCGCCGAACAATGCCTGCGCTCGGGCAGTTGCGGCGCGGTCCTGTGCTGGCCGCGCCAGGCCGATGACCGGGCCCTGCGTCGCCTGCAAGTGGCGGCGGAAACCGGTCAGACCCTGGCGTTCGCCTGGCGCTCGCTCCAGGAAGCCATCAATCCGTCGCCAGCGGCGCTGCGCATTGCCATCGATGCCCGGCCTGCGCAATTACGCGTGCTCAAGTCACGGGGCGGGTTGGCCCGTTCGGCGCCGATTGCCTTCGCCACACCTGCCGCACGAACCGAGCATTGAGGTTGCGATGCGCTGGGTGTGCATTCTGTTCCCGCAATTGGCGCTGGACGCCGCGCTGCGTCAGCGCCCGGATCCCAGCGAACCCCTGGCCCTGTTGACCGGTCCGGCCCAGCGCCGGGTGCTGCAAGCGGTCAATGCGCCGGCCCGCGCCCTGGGCTTGCGTCCCGGCCAGAGCATGACCGCGGCCCAGGCCCTGAGCAAAAGCTTCGCCACCGCTGAATACGACGCCGCGCAGATCGAGCACTGGCAACAGTTCCTGGCGGCCTGGGCCTACCGTTTCAGTTCCCAGGTCAGCGTGCATTACCCGCGCGCGGTGCTGTTCGAGATCGAGTCGAGCCTGGGCCTGTTCGGACCCTGGCCGGTGTTCGAGGCGCGGCTGCGGGCCGAGCTGACCGAGCTGGGCTTTCGTCATCGCATCGTTGCGGCCCCGAACCCGGTGGCGGCGAGGGTATTGGCCAATGCCTACGATGGCCTGGTGGTGCCTGATCCCGAGACCTTGCAACAGTGTCTGGGGCAAATGCCGGTGGACCGCATCGGCCTCGAACCCGAGGTGGCCACGGCTTTGTCGCGCATGGGCCTGCGTCGCCTGAACCAGGTCCAGGCCTTGCCCCGCCATACCCTGGCGCGGCGCTTCGAGGCTCAGGTACTCAAGCACCTCGATGCGCTGACCGGCAGTCGCACCCTGGCGCTGTCGTTCTACCTGCCACCGGACCGTTTCGATGTGCGCATCGAACTCAACTACGACGTCCAATCCCACCAGGCGCTGCTGTTTCCGTTGCGCCGGTTGACAGGGGATCTGTCGGCGTTCCTGTGTGGTCGCGACAGCGGTGTGCAGCGTTTTGACCTGCATCTGGAACACGCCGGGCTGCCGGATACGGTGATCAAGGTTGGTCTGCTCAACGCCGAACGCGAGCCCTCGATGCTCTTCGAACTGGCCCGTGGCCGGTTGGAGCAGGTGCAGGTCGAAGCATCGGTGCGCGGCTTTCGCTTGTGCGCCGAAGACCTGCCGAGTTTCGTGCCCCAGCGCCTGGAACTGTTCGATGATCGACCCCAGCAGACCTTGCCCTGGGAGCAATTGCGCGAACGGCTGCGGGCGCGGCTGGGGGATGACGCGGTGCAGGCCCTGGGCTTTCGCGACGACCATCGGCCGGAATGCGCCTGGCAGATGACCGCCCAGCCCAGGGCCCAGGCTTGTCCGGTGCGCGATGGGGTGCAACGTCCCGGCTGGTTGCTGATTGAGCCCCAGGCGCTGCCCGAAGGTCAGGCACAGATCCTCATGGGCCCGGAGCGCATCGAGACCGGCTGGTGGGACGGCGCCGACGTGCGCCGCGATTACTACCTGGTCGAAACCCGCGCCGGGCAACGCGGCTGGGCCTATCGACCGATGGGTGAGGACGGGCCGCTGTGGCTGCAAGGCTGGTTCGCATGAGCGTTGACTATGCCGAGCTGCATTGCCTCTCCAACTTCAGTTTCCAGCGCGGCGCCTCCAGTGCGCTGGAGTTGTGCCGGCGCGCCAGACAAGAGGGCTATCGGGCCCTGGCGATCACCGATGAATGCACCCTGGCCGGAATCGTCCGGGCCTGGCAGGCGGCCAAGGAACTGGAGCTGCAGTTGATCGTCGGCAGCGAGATCCAGGTCGAGCATGGCCCGAAACTGGTGCTGCTGGTGGAAAACCTCGAAGGCTATCAAGCCCTGTGCCGGCTGATCACCCGTGCCCGGCGTCGTAGCGAGAAGGGCCACTATCGCATCGTGCGCGAGGATTTCGACGAGCCCTTGCCGGGCCTGCTAGTGCTTTGGATAACCGATGGGCAGGACGCCGACGAACAAGGCCATTGGCTGCAATCGATCTTTGCCGGACGACTGTGGCTCGCGGTCCAGCTGCACTGCGGCCAGGATGACCGGCGGCGATTGGCGGACTTGCTGGCGCTGGCGGCACGCCTGGATCTTCCGGCCGTCGCCAGTGGCGATGTGCACATGCACGTACGCGGCCGGCGCGCCTTGCAGGACACCATGACTGCGATCCGGCATCACGTCACCGTGGCCGAGGCCGGCCAGCGCCTGCACCCCAATGGCGAGCGGCACCTGCGCAGCCGCAAGGATCTGGCCGATCTCTACCCGCAGTCCTTGCTCGACGAAACCCTGGTCATCGCCCGACGCTGCACCTTCGACCTCAGCCAACTGCGCTATGAATACCCCCGCGAGCTGGTGCCTGAAGGGCATGGTCCGGCGTCCTGGTTGCGCGAGTTGACCGAACGCGGCATCCGTCAGCGTTGGAAGAACGGTGTCCCAGACAAGACCCGCCAGCAGATCGACAAAGAGTTGGAACTGATCGCCGAGCTCAACTACGACAGCTATTTCCTCACCGTGCAGGACATCGTCAGCTTCGCCCGCCAGCGCAATATTCTCTGCCAGGGCCGTGGTTCGGCGGCCAACTCGGCGGTGTGTTATGCCCTGGGCATCACGGAAATCGACCCGAGCCGTAGCAACCTGTTGTTCGAGCGATTCCTGTCCCGGGAACGTAACGAGCCGCCGGACATCGACGTGGATTTCGAACACGAGCGCCGGGAAGAAGTGTTGCAGTACGTCTTCCAGCGTTACGGTCGTCATCGTGCGGCGTTGACGGCGGTGGTCAGCAGTTACCACGGTGCCGGGGCCGTACGGGACGTCGCCAAGGCCCTGGGCCTGCCACCGGACCAGGTCAACGCCCTGGCCGATTGTTGTGGCCGCTGGAGCGATGAAGCGCCGCCGCTGGATCGCTTGCGTGAAGGCGGTTTCGACCCGGACAGCCCGATATTGCGCAAGGTGCTGAGCCTGACCCAGCAACTGATCGGCTTCCCCCGGCACCTGTCCCAGCACCCCGGCGGCTTCGTGATTTCCCAGCAGCCCCTGGACACCCTGGTGCCGGTGGAAAACGCTGCCATGGCCGAGCGCACCATCATCCAATGGGACAAGGACGACCTGGACGCGGTCGGGCTGCTCAAGGTGGATATCCTGGCGTTGGGTATGCTCAGTGCGATCCGGCGATGTTTCGACCTGATCGAACGCTATCGGGGTGAGCGTTACACCTTGGCGGGTTTGCCCCGCGATGATGCGGCCACCTACGAGATGATCAGCCGCGCCGACACCATCGGCGTGTTCCAGATCGAATCGCGGGCGCAGATGGCGATGTTGCCCCGGCTCAAGCCGAAGGAATATTACGACCTGGTGATCGAGGTCGCCATCGTGCGACCCGGTCCGATCCAGGGCGGGATGGTGCATCCGTACCTGAAGCGGCGAAATGGCGAAGAAGCCGTCGTCTACCCTTCGGCAAAATTGAAAGAAGTACTTGAGCGCACCTTGGGTATCCCGTTATTCCAAGAACAGGTCATGCAGATTGCTATCGTTGCTGCCGATTACACCCCCGGCGAAGCTGACCAGTTGCGCCGGTCCATGGCGGCCTGGAAACGTCATGGCGGGTTGGAGCCGCATCGCAAGCGCCTGGCCGAGCGTATGCATGAAAACGGCTACACCCCTGAATACGCCGCGCAACTCTTCGAGCAGATCAAGGGCTTCGGCAATTACGGTTTCCCCGAATCCCACGCTGCCAGTTTCGCCCTGTTGACCTACGTCAGCAGCTGGCTCAAATGCCACGAACCGGCGGCGTTCGCCTGCGCCCTGATCAACAGCTGGCCGATGGGTTTCTACAGCCCGGATCAGATCCTCCAGGATGCCCGCCGGCATCGCTTGCAGATCCACCCGGTGGACGTGCGCGCCAGCGACTGGGATTGCAGCCTCGAACCCATGGAAGGCCGGCAACCGGCGATTCGTATGGGGCTGCGCCTGATCAAGGGGTTTCGTGAAGAGGATGCTCGCCGTATCGAAGCTGCCCGTCGGCAGCGGGCTTTCAGCGATGTGGCCGACTTGGGCGAGCGCGCCCGGCTCGACGCCCGGGCCCAGGCACAACTGGCCGACGCCGGTGCCTTGCAAGGCTTGGCCGGTGATCGTCATCGTGCTCGCTGGGAAGTGGCCGGGGTGCAAAAACAACTGGGCCTGTTCGCCGGGTTGCCCAGCCAGGAAGAACCACCGGTAGCCCTGCCCAAGCCCACGGTGGGGGAGAACCTGTTTGCCGATTACGCCACGCTCGGCACGACACTGGGCCCGCATCCGCTGGCGCTGCTGCGCCCCGAACTGCGCGCCCGACGCTGTCGCAGTTCGCGCGAATTGCAGACGGTGGAGCATGGCCGCCACGTCAGCGTCGCTGGGCTGGTCACCGGTCGCCAACGCCCCGGCACGGCCAGCGGCGTGACTTTCGTGACCTTGGAAGATGAATTCGGCAACCTCAATGTGGTGGTCTGGCGCGACTTGGCCGAGCGTCAACGCAAAGTCCTGGTGGGTTCGCAACTGCTCAAGGTCGACGGGCGCTGGGAAAGCGTCGGTGAGGTGCGGCATTTGATTGCGGGACGTTTGAGTGATCTGACTGAGTTGCTGGCGGGTATTGAGGTGCAGAGTCGGGATTTCCGTTGAGCTGGGTTACCTGCTTTGTTGCGAGCAATAGTGGACCTGTGGCGAGGGGATTTATCCCCGTTGAGGCGCGAAGCGGCTCCTGTATCGGTCACGGCGGTGGGTCAGAAAGATTTGATACCTGCAGCAAAGGGGCTGCTTCGCAGCCCAGCGGGGATGAATCCCCTCGCCACAAAGAATGGTGCCTGGGCTTGCACATGAAACCAAACGCCAACCCTGCGCTCGAAGCTCTGATCCCAAGAAACTTTTGTATGCCGATTCCCCGCAGGCATTTTGAGGCTCAGAGTCGACCCCTATGCAGTTTCTATCCCAGAATCACGGGTGCCCCGGTTGGGGCGGTGAAATGGCCCGGCGTATCCGCGCGTACGACTGGAGCCTGACGGAGCTGGGCCCGATCGAGCAGTGGTCCGCCAGTCTGCGCAGCGCGGTACAGATGATGCTGGCTTCGCCTTTGCCCATGGTGATGCTGTGGGGCCGCCAGGGCTTCATGATCTACAACGATGCCTATGCCGAATTCGCCGGGGGGCGCCATCCGTACCTGCTGGGCTGCGCGGTGGAACTGGGCTGGCCGGAGGTCGCGGACTTCAACCGTCACGTGCTGGACGTCTGCCTGGCTGGCGGCACCTTGTCCTACCGCAGCAAGGAGTTAGTGCTGCTGCGCGACGGCAAGCCCGAAGACGTATGGATGGACCTGTATTACAGCCCCGTGCCGGACGATGACCAGGCACCGGCCGGTGTGCTGGCAATTGTCGTGGAGACCACTGAGCGCGTGCTGAGCGAGCGAGCCCGGCAAGAAGCGGAACAGCGTTACCGCGCCGTCAATGAGCGTATCCAGTTGGCGCTGTCGGCCGGGCCATTGCTTGGCTCGTTTGTCTGGGACATTCCCAATGACGCGCTGTCGGGCGATGAGCGTTTCGCCCGTACTTTCAATTACCCGCCGGATTGCTCCCTGGACGCGCTGCCTATCGAGATCGCTCGTCAGAGCATCCATCCCGATGACCTTGAAGAAGTGAACCAACGGGTCGCGCTGACTGTGCGCACCGGCATACCCTACAGCTCGGAATACCGCATACGTCGCCCGGACGGCAATTATCTGTGGGTGCTGGCCAGCGGTCGCTGTGAATTCGATGCGCAAGGCAAGCCTTTGCGTTTTCCCGGCGTGCTGATTGATATCAACGAACGCAAGACGGCCGAAGCGTCACTGCTCAAATTCACTCGCAACCTGGAGCAGCGTGTTGCCGCTGAGGTGCGAGCGCGGTTGACCGCCGAAGAGCAGTTGCGTCAGTCGCAGAAGCTCGAATCCATCGGTGGCCTCACCGGCGGCGTGGCCCATGACTTCAACAACCTGCTGCAAGTGATCGCCAGCAACCTGCATCTGCTGGCGCGCCACGAGCCCGACAACCGCAACGTGCAGCGAAGGGTCGGCGCGGCCATTGAGGCGGTGGAGCGGGGCGCCAAACTCTCATCGCAGCTGCTGGCATTCGCCCGTCGCCAACCCTTGTCGCCAGCGGTCTACAACCCGGGGCGGATCTTCGATGGCATGGTTGAACTGCTGCAACGGGCCCTGGGCGAAACCATCCAGATCGAAGTGGCCTTGCCCGCAGCCCCCTGGTGCATTCACGTCGATCGCAACCAGCTGGAAAATGCGCTGCTGAACCTGGCGATCAACGCCCGCGATGCCATGGGCGGTGAGGGCACCATCCGCATGGTCGGCGAGAACGTGGTCCTCGATGAATCGTCGTGTGCCGGCAAAGGCATTCCGGCGGGTGACTATGTACGACTGTCGGTGATCGATCGCGGCACGGGCATGCCGCCGGACATCCTGAACCAGGTGTTCGAACCGTTCTTCACCACCAAGACCGACGGCCAAGGCACTGGGCTCGGGTTGAGCATGGTGTTCGGGTTCGTCAAGCAGAGCGGTGGCCATATCGAGATTTCCAGCCTGCTGGGGGAGGGCACTCGGGCGCAGATGTATTTCCCCCGCTGCCTTCAACCCGAGACCGAGGAAGAGACCCGGCACGACCCGCTTCAGCCGGGACGGCAAGAGACGATCCTGGTGGTGGAGGACAATGCCGAGGTGCGCAGTGCTTCGGTGGAATTGCTGGAACAGTCCGGTTATCGGACCCTTACGGCCGCCAATGGCGATGAAGCGATGAAGATGTTGCTCGACGGTGTCGCGGTGGACCTGATTTTCACCGACGTGGTCATGCCCGGGCTGATCAAGAGTTCGGACCTGGCGGCGTGGGCCAAGGTGCAGACGCCGCCGGTGCCGGTGCTGTTCACCTCGGGGCACACCCGCGACATCATTTCCCGCAATCATCAGCTGAGCCCAGACACCCACCTGCTGAGCAAGCCCTACGGGCCGGACGCGCTCACGCAGATGGTGCGCTCAGTGCTCAACGGCTGAGGGCGGCGCTGCAAACAAATGGAACCGAAGCCGTTGCGCTCCTTTCGAATGGACAAGGCCGACCACTGAGTCGGCGCTGTCATGAAGAGGTGTCCAATATGAGCCACGATCCTGCAAACACGCAGCAACAAGGCCAGACGCAAACCGACTCCCCGCGCAACGACCCGGCCATCGATCCCCAGGGGGCGGGCGGCCCGTCGAGCAGCCAACCGGTCAGCCCTGCCGGGGCGGACCAGGCCCAGAGCGCTGCCAGCGAGGTCGACCAGAAGAATCACCATCAGGATAACGATAATACCTTCAGCCCTGGCTTCGAGCCTGACCCGGACCGGCCAAAATCCGAGGACAGCACAGACGCTGATATCGACACCGACGGTGGCTAGACAACAGCCAAAAAAAGGCCGTCTTCATGGGAAGACGGCCTTTTTGCAGCACTTTGGTTATTTGCTGGGGTGAGCAGCCTGGAGCTTCTTGGCCGCGTCCAGATGATGCTGCAAGTCCGGCAGCATTTTCTGGGCGAACGCCTTGAGTTCAGTGTTACCGGCCTTCTTGTCGTCGGTCACGGTCTCGGCTTCTTTCTTGAACAGGGCGATGGTTTCTTCGTGGGCCTTGACCTGGTTGTTGGCGTAAGCCGCATCGAAGGACTCATCGCGCAGGTCGAGAATCTTGGCCTTGGCTTTCTTCACCAGCGTGGTTTCGTCTGGCACTTCGATGTCGTGTTTTTTCGCCAGGGCCAGCAGTTCCTGATTGGCTTTGGTGTGGTCGGTGATCATCTTGTTGGCGAACTCCTTGACGTCCGCCGAGGCGCTTTTTTCCAGCGCCAGTTTGCTGGTTTCGATCTCCGCAATGCCACCGGCCGCCGCGTTGTCGACGAAGTCGTTGGAAGTCGCGGCCCAGGCCGCGCCCATGCTGGTACTCAGGGCAACTGCCAGGCCGAGCTGACGCAGGGTGAATCCGTCCATAAATAAGTCTCCAAACAGGTTGTAAGAGCGATTGTTGTCGCCTCTGTTCAATGGAGGGCAGCGCGCGGGCAAAGGTTTGATCGCAAAGCGACACGGGACGACGAACGGTCACCGCTGGTCGGATGGGTGGTCGACAGAACGCGGTCGGCGAGGCCATCCTGATAATCGACGAGCGCCGCAAGCGGGAACCGCGAAGGCGTTTGCCCGATCAACCAAAGGAGGTGTTCCATGCCGGTGACCCACGATTTGTGCCAGGATCTAAAATGCACAAAAGATCACATCCAGCAAAAACGCAGCGAGGATCCACGGCTCGACTCGTTACTTCACAAATACTCCCAAATTGATGCTGAGGTGGTGGATGCCGAGAAGCCGGCATCCGCGGCCCTGTCCGACGACGCCCTTGAGACACTCAAGAAAAAGCGACTGCTGATCAAGGACGAGATCGTCCAGCGATTGCAATAAAACCGCCCATAGTGGCTGTAATGGGGGGCTTTTGTGGCGAGGGGATTTATCCCCGTTGGGCCGCAAAGCGGCCCCCAGTTCAAACTCCTGGGACATCAGGTTGCTGGAGAGGGACTGCTACGCAGTCCAACGGGGATAAATCCCCTCGCCACAGGAGCGCGCGGCCATCCCCTCAGGTCAGCGGATCCCAACGCTGCGACCAATCACTCCCGTTCCTGACGATCTCGCGCAGCACCTCGAACGCCTGCTGCAACGCCGCCGAGTCCCGGTCCCGGGAGTACACCAGATAGGTCGGGTAATTGAATTCCGGCGCCTTGGGCACCCGTTCCAGGATGCCGCTGTCCAGGTAGCTCTGCACGACCCGGGTGCGGAAATAGCCGCTGCCGCCGTTTTCCAGGATGTACTGCAAGGCCAAGGGGCCGAGGTTGAAGGTCACGGCGGCCTTGGCTTTGTCCGGCAGCGCGGTGTCGTGCTGGCGTCGGAAGTCGCTGCTCCAGTCGATGTACACATAGGGCTCGGGGCGGGCGGCCAGGCGCACCAGGATGAGTTTTTCTTCCAGCAGCTGCTCCACCTGCAACCGCGGCCAGTATTCGGGCTGATAGACCACCGCCGCATCCAACAGGCCCAGCTCCAGTTGTTGCAGCAGCTTCTCGCCGTCGCGGATGTCCATGCGCAGGGCATGGCCGGGAATCTTCTGGCGCAACGCCCCGGCCCAGGCCAGCATCAGCGGGTTGCAGAGGCTGACCTCGCCACCCAGGTGCAAGACATTGCGGTAGCCATCGGGCAACGGCAGGTCACGCCGAGCCGCTTCCCAGGTCTGCACGAGCTGGTTGGCGTAGACCACGAAGGCCTCGCCGTCGGCGGTCAACCGGGCACCGGCCCGGTTGCGTACGAACAACGCGCACCCGAGCTGGCTTTCGAGCTTCTGGACCCGGGCGGTAATCGCCGTCTGGGTGACATGCAGCTTCTCGGCCGCAGCGGCGAGGCTGCCGTGGCGAACAATTTCCAGGAAGGTGCGGGCGAGGTCGATGTCCATGTTCAGGCCGATGCGAGGGGAGCGGGCATTGTAAGAGTTGCCGCTTGGACTCGATACCTTGCAATCGGTCAGAGCGTCATCCAGGAGCACCACCGCACCCGTGGCGAGGGAGCTTGCTCCCGCTCGGTTGCGCAGCGACCGCAAAAAACTGGGGCTGCTGCGCCCGAGGCGTCGGACCGTCCCAGCGGGAGCAAGCTCCCTCGCCACGGGGACTGAGTAATCCTTGAGTAAGCGGCATCACATCCAGAAACACGAATCCCGCCAAGGGGGCGGGATTCGTTGCAACCGAAAGGCTTGCGAGGAATGCGAGCGCGGTCTTAGCCTGGGAACAGCTCGGACAATTTCATCGACAGCATCATGTCGCCTTCAACGCGCAGCTTGCCGCCCATGAACGCCTGCATGCCATCGGTTTCACCGCTGACGATGCCCTTGAGGGTTTCGCTGTCCATGATCAGCGTGCAGTTGGCGTCGGCATTCTCGCCTTCCTGCAGTTCGCAGGTGCCATCCTTGACGATCAGGGCGTACTGCTTGTCTTCGTCGGTGATGTTGAAGCCGAAGACCAGGTCCAGGCCGGCAGCGGCGGCTGGGTTGAACTTGGCTTTCATGGCTTGTACGGCGTCGGCTACGGAGGTCATGGTATCGATCCTTATTTTGGGTTGAATACAGCAAGGGGCTGCGGTCATTCGGCCTCAGCGAAAGGTGATGAGGTCCGGGGTCTTCAACAGTTGCAGGTGGGCATGACCGTTGAAAGAAGCCAGGGCGACCTCGCTGCCCCTGAATTTCAGGTGGTTGAGCGAGGTGTTGACGATTTGCCAATTCAGTTCGAAGGCCTGTCGGGCCGGTATCTGGGTAATCAGGTGGAGCAGGGCGGTGATGGTGCCGCCGGAAGTGAACACAGCGATCTTCTGCGAGTTGTCGGCCTGCTCCAGGATCCGCAATAGACCGGCCTGGACTCGCTCGACGAAACCCAGCCAGCTTTCCAGTCCGGGCGGATCGTAGCGGCCGCTGAGCCAGCGCTCGACGATCAGGGCGAAGATGCGTTGGAATTCGGCGCGATTCTGCGCGGCGTTACGCAGGATCTCCAGCGCTTCGGGCTCCTCGGGGAGCATGTCGGGCAGCAGGGCACGGATGACCGAATCGGCATCGAACTCGTTGAATGCGGCGTCGATTTCCAGCGTGGGCACCGGCACCCCGGCGGCGGCCATCTGGCCGAGCGCGCCCGTGGCGGTGTCCTGCTGGCGACGCAGGTCGCCCGAGAGGCAGCGATCGAACCCGATACCCAGCTCTGCCAGGTGATCGCCCAACACTTGCGCCTGACGCACGCCGGTGGGCGAAAGGACATCGTAGTCGTCCGCACCAAAGGAGGCCTGGCCATGTCGAATCAGATAGATGCTGCCCACGTCCGCGTCGTCCCGGTACGTTGAAGGTCTGGCGAGGTTATGAGGATGGCCGTGAGCTGTCAATGAAAAAACATACGCTTGTTTGAAATGCCTGTTTACAGCCGGCAACGCTCGTGTTTGTCAGCGCTGGAGCATAGGCGCTCCTTGCCGGGCGCGCCAAGGTAACCGCAGGTTTCATGGCTGGCCGCGAGGCGAGCGCATGGGTATGCTGGGAGCGATCCACGCCCGCGCTTGAGCGGCGTATTGAATTTATCAGGAGCCATTGTGGAGTTCTTCATCGAATACGCCAGTTTTCTGGCCAAGACCGTGACCCTGGTGATCGCCATTCTGGTGGTCCTGGCCAGTTTTGCTGCGCTGCGCAGCAAGGGGCGGCGCAAGTCGGCCGGCCAGTTGCAGGTGAGCAAGCTCAACGATTTCTACAAAGGGCTGCGCGAGCGCCTGGAGCAGACGCTGCTGGACAAAGACCAGCTCAAGGCGCTGCGCAAGACCGAAGGCAAGGCTGAAAAGGCCGAGAAGAAACAGAAGGCCAAGCCCGCTGCCAAACCCCGGGTGTTCGTGCTGGATTTCGACGGCGACATCAAGGCTTCGGCCACCGAGAGCCTGCGTCATGAAATCACCGCGCTGCTGACTCTCGCAACCCCCAAGGATGAAGTGGTGCTGCGCCTGGAAAGCGGCGGCGGCATGGTTCATAGCTACGGGCTGGCCTCGTCGCAACTGGCGCGGATCCGTCAGGCCGGGGTGCCGCTGACGGTGTGCATCGACAAGGTCGCGGCCAGCGGCGGCTACATGATGGCGTGCATCGGCGAGAAAATCATCAGCGCCCCGTTCGCCATCCTCGGCTCCATCGGCGTCGTCGCCCAATTGCCCAACGTCAACCGGTTGCTGAAGAAACACGACATCGATTTCGAGGTGCTGACTGCTGGTGAGTACAAGCGCACCTTGACGGTGTTTGGCGAAAACACCGAGAAGGGCCGGGAGAAGTTCCAGGAAGACCTGGACATCACCCATGAGCTGTTCAAGAACTTTGTCTCCAACTACCGCCCGCAACTGGATATCGATGAAGTGGCGACCGGTGAGGTCTGGCTGGGTGTCGCGGCGCTGGGCAAGCAACTTGTGGACGAACTGAAGACCAGCGACGAATACCTGGCCGAACGGGCCAAGGGCGCCGAGCTGTACCATCTTCACTACGCCGAGCGCAAAAGCCTGCAGGAACGCATCGGCGTGGCGGCCAGCGGTTCGGTTGACCGGGTCCTGTTGAGCTGGTGGAGTCGTTTGACCCAGCAGCGGTTCTGGTGATCTTCGGCCAGCCCACATCCCTTGTGGGAGCGAGCCTGCTCGCGATGGCGGTGTGTCAGCTTGAATCAGTCTGAATGGGCCGACGCTATCGCGAGCAGGCTCGCTCCCACAGGGGGGCGGGGTGGTTTCAAGAATGTCGTCCGCCAATAAAAAGCCCTGGACCGGAGTAACCGGCCCAGGGCTTTTTTACTGGCGCAATCTCAGCGCCGACGGAACAGCGGCAGCGGCTCGTCAGTGGCCGCCTGGTAGGTGACCGAGAAGTCCTGGAGGCTTTCAAGGGCCTCGTAGGGATCCTTGTCGGCACGCAAGGCAAAGGCGTCGAAACCGCAGCGGCGCATGTAGAACAGCTGGTCGCGCAGTACATCGCCAATCGCCCGCAACTCACCCTTGAAGCCATAGCGCTCACGGAGCAGGCGGGCGTTGGAGTAGCTGCGCCCGTCGGTGAAGGCCGGGAAGTTCAGGGCAATGACCTGCAGCTGGTTGGCGTCTTCACCGATTTCTTCCGCTTCCTCGTCTGCGTCCAGCCACACGCCCAGGCCGCCATCGCGGACCTTGAGTGCACGAGCGTGATCACGCCACAGGGACAACGGGACGATCAGGTCATCGCAGTTGGAAATGCCATCGAGGGTCGCGTCCTTGGGCAGCAGGTGCCAGGTTTCGTCGATGACCTCGTTGTTCTTAATGATTCGCTGCATAGACGCGTTCCTTGAAGAGGTCGATGCCAATACGTTGGTAAGTGTCGATGAAGCGCTCGTCTTCGGTACGTTGTTCAACGTACACGTCGATCAGCTTCTCGATCACGTCCGGCATGTCATCCTGGGCAAACGAAGGGCCGAGGATCTTGCCCAGGCTGGCGCCACGGGCACCGCTGCCGCCGAGGGAGACCTGATAGAACTCTTCGCCTTTCTTGTCCACGCCCAGGATGCCGATATGGCCAACGTGGTGGTGACCACAGGCGTTCATGCAACCGGAAATGTTCAGGTCCAGCTCGCCGATGTCGAACAGGTAGTCCAGATCGTCGAAGCGACGCTGGATCGATTCGGCGATAGGGATCGACTTGGCGTTGGCCAGGGAGCAGAAGTCACCGCCCGGGCAGCAGATGATGTCGGTCAGCAGGCCGATGTTCGGCGTGGCGAAACCCTGCTCGCGCAGCTCGCCCCACAGGGTGAACAACTGGGCCTGCTCGACGTCCGCCAGAATGATGTTCTGTTCATGGGAGGTGCGCAGGTGGCCGAAGCTGTAGCGGTCGGCCAGGTCGGCCACCGCGTCCAGCTGCTTATCGGTGATATCGCCCGGCGCTACGCCGGTCGGCTTCAGCGACAGGGTCACGGCGACGTAGCCCGGTTTCTTGTGGGCCAGGGTGTTGCGGGTGCGCCACCGGGCGAAGCCTGGGTGCTCTTTGTCGAGCGCGGCCAGCTCGGCGTCCTGATTGCTCAGGTCCTTGTACTGCGGATCGACGAAGTGCTTGGCAACGCGATGGACTTCGGCTTCGGTCAGGGTGGTCTGGCCGCCGCGCAGGTGAGCCATTTCGGCTTCGACCTTCTCGGCGAACACTTCCGGTGTCAGGGCCTTGACCAGGATCTTGATCCGCGCCTTGTACTTGTTGTCACGCCGGCCATAGCGGTTGTAGACCCGCAGGATGGCGTCGAGGTAGCTCAGCAGGTCCTGCCATGGCAGGAACTCATTGATGAACGCACCGACCACTGGCGTACGGCCCAAGCCGCCGCCCACCAGGACACGGAAGCCCAGTTCGCCGGCGGCGTTGTAGACCGCCTCCAGGCCGATGTCATGGACTTCGATGGCCGCACGGTCCGAGCTCGAGCCATTGATGGCGATCTTGAACTTGCGCGGCAGGTAGGCGAATTCCGGGTGGAAGGTGGTCCACTGGCGAACGATCTCACACCACGGACGCGGGTCGATCAGCTCATCGGCGGCCACGCCGGCAAACTGGTCGGTGGTGACGTTACGCAGGCAGTTGCCGCTGGTCTGGATCGCGTGCATCTGTACAGTCGCCAGCTCAGCCAGGATATCGGGCACATCTTCCAGGGCTGGCCAGTTGTACTGGACGTTCTGCCGGGTACTGATGTGGGCGTAGCCCTTGTCGTAGTCACGGGCAATCTGGGCCAGCTTGCGCACCTGGCGCGAATTCAACTGACCATAAGGCACGGCCACCCGCAGCATCGGGGCGAAACGCTGGATGTAGAGGCCATTCTGCAAGCGCAGAGGGCGGAATTCTTCTTCGCTCAGCTCGCCTGCCAGGTAGCGTCGGGTCTGATCACGGAACTGCTTGACGCGGTCCTCGATGATCCGCTGATCGTACTCGTCATATACGTACATATAAGTCTCGGTCTCAGGCTTGGGCCGATCAGAAACAGCTGCGTATTGGCTCGCTGGAATCGGGTTCTGCCTCGGCAATTCTGCGCGCACGGCCGCGCACTCCTAAAGGAGCCGGTGCACGATACCTGTTTTGAGTTATGCGCAAAAGTGATGTTTGAGTATATGCAAAGAACCAAATCGACTAATGCGCTTCATTATTAGTTAACCCACATTTGTCGTGCGGGCAATCATCGTCTTAACTGTGGTCGAGTCCCTATGCAATCACCTACAAAACCGACAAGAGGCGATGCAATGAGCAATCCGACCAAAGCAAGGAAAAGCGACAGTACCGTTGATGCCTGGGCCATTCTGTTCCTGATTATCCTGGTGGTGGGCACGGCGGTGTTCTGGGTCAGTCATCAGTAACCAGTCGTCCGCTATAACCCTCTGTGGGAGCGAGCCTGCTCGCGATAGCGGTGGTTCAGCCAACGATGATGTCGACTGACTTACCGCTATCGCGAGCAGGCTCGCTCCCACAAGGTTATACGCCAGTCCGGGAAGTTACATCCCCGCCAGATGCACCACCAGCTTGACGATGCCAAACAGCGTCAGGGCGAAGATCACCGTGAAGGCGATTCCCAAGATCACGAAGTGACTCGGTTTGCCGTGGGTGAAGTCACGGGCGCGGTTCTTGCCGCTCTGCACGCCGAAAGCGGCGGCCAGCACGCTGTGCATCATCTGCAACAGGGTTGGCGGCTTGTTGTCGATTGGATCGTCCATAGATCCCTCGTCTGCCATGGGTTTGGGACAAGCATAGACAACCCGCAAAGAAAATCGCGGCCGGCGCCGGCCGCGATGTCCTGGGTCAGCTGTCGTAACCCAGGTTTGGCGCCAACCAACGCTCCGTCACACTCAAGTCCTGGCCCTTGCGCGCGGTATAGCTCTGCACCTGATCCTTGTCGATCTTGCCCACGGCGAAGTACTGCGCCTGGGGATGGGCGAAGTACCAGCCGCTGACTGCCGCCGCCGGGAACATGGCGTAGTGCTCGGTAAGGAACACGCCGCTGCGTCCGGCCTTCAGTTCGCTGGCCTCGGGGTCGAGCAGGCGGAACAGGGTGGCTTTTTCGGTGTGGTCCGGGCAGGCCGGGTAGCCGGGGGCAGGGCGGATGCCGGTGTATTGCTCCTTGATCAGCGCTTCGTTGTCCAGGCTTTCGTCCTGGGCATAGCCCCAGTAGTCCTTGCGCACCTGCTGGTGCAGCCATTCGGCGCAGGCCTCGGCGAGGCGGTCGGCCAGGGCCTTGACCATGATCGAGTTGTAGTCGTCGCCAGCCTCCTGATAGGCCTTGGCCACTTCTTCGGCGCCGATGCCGGCGGTGGTGATGAAGCCGCCCACATAGTCAGTCACGCCGCTGTCCTTGGGGGCGACGAAGTCGGCCAGGGAGAAGTTCGGCTTGCCGTCGGTCTTGATGATCTGCTGGCGCAGGTGATGCAGGCGGGCCAGCGGCTTGCCGTCCTCGCCATAAACTTCCAGGTCGTCGTCATGCACCTGGTTGGCCGGCCAGAAGCCGAACACGGCGCGGGCGCTGATGAGTTTCTCGTCGATGAGCTTGCGCAGCATGGCCTGGGCATCGGCGTACAGCGCGGTGGCGGCTTCCCCGACCACTTCGTCGGTGAGGATCCGTGGGAATTTGCCGGCCAGATCCCAGGAAATGAAGAACGGCGTCCAGTCGATGTAGTCGGCGAGCACGTTCAGGTCGATGTCGTCCAGCACCTTGGCGCCGGTGAAGGTCGGTTTGACGGGCTGGTAGCCACTCCAGTCGAACTGCGGCTTCTTCGCCACGGCAGCCGGGTAGCTCAGGCGCTCGGTGCGGGCACTGCGATTGGCGGTGCGCTCACGCACGTCGGCGTATTCCAGGCGGGTCTTCTCGACGAACGCCGGCTTGAGTTCCTTGGACAGCAACTGGGTAGCGACGCCGACGGCGCGTGAGGCGTCAGTGACGTAGACCACCGCATCGTTGCTGTACTTGGGGTCGATCTTCACCGCAGTGTGGGCCTTGGAGGTCGTCGCACCGCCGATCATCAACGGCAGGTGGAAGTCCTGGCGCTGCATCTCCCGCGCTACGTGCACCATCTCATCCAGGGATGGGGTGATCAGCCCGGACAGACCAATGATGTCGCATTTCTCGTCCTTGGCCACCTGCAGGATCTTCTCCGCCGGCACCATCACGCCCAGGTCGACGATGTCATAGCCGTTGCAACCCAGTACCACGCCGACGATGTTCTTGCCGATGTCATGCACGTCGCCCTTGACCGTTGCCATCAGGATCTTGCCCTTGGCCTCCGGCTTGTCGCCTTTTTCCGCCTCGATGAACGGAATCAGGTGGGCTACGGCCTGCTTCATGACACGGGCGGACTTCACCACCTGGGGCAGGAACATCTTGCCGGCGCCGAACAGGTCGCCGACGATGTTCATACCGGCCATCAGCGGGCCTTCGATCACCTCGATCGGGCGGGCGAAGGACAGGCGCGACTCTTCGGTGTCTTCGACGATGTGGGTGGTGATGCCCTTGACCAGCGCATGTTCCAGGCGCTTGTTCACATCCCAGCCGCGCCACTCTTCGGTTTCCGCTTCCTTGACGCTGCCGTCGCCCTTGTACTTGTCGGCGATGGCGAGGAGGGCGTCGGTGCCTTCCGGGGTGCGATTGAGGATTACGTCCTCCACCGCATCGCGCAGCTCTTGCGGGATCTGATCGTAGATCTCCAGCTGGCCGGCGTTGACGATGCCCATGGTCAGGCCCGCGCGGATTGCGTAGAGCAGGAACACCGAGTGAATCGCCTCGCGCACCGGGTTGTTGCCGCGGAACGAGAACGACACGTTGGACACGCCACCCGAGGTCAACGCATAGGGCAGTTCGTCGCGGATGTAGGCGCAGGCGTTGATGAAATCCACGGCATAGTTGTTGTGCTCTTCGATGCCGGTGGCGACGGCGAAGATGTTCGGGTCGAAAATGATGTCTTCCGGTGGGAAGCCGACTTCATTGACCAGGATGTCGTAGGAGCGCTTGCAGATCTCCTTCTTGCGCGCCTCGGTGTCGGCCTGGCCGGCTTCGTCGAAGGCCATCACCACCACGGCGGCGCCGTAGCGCTTGCACAGTTTGGCGTGATGAATGAACTGCTCGACGCCTTCCTTCATGCTGATGGAGTTGACGATGCCTTTGCCTTGGATGCATTTCAGACCGGCTTCGATCACCTCCCACTTGGAGGAGTCGATCATGATCGGCACCCGGGAGATGTCCGGCTCGCCGGCAATCAGATTGAGGAAGGTCACCATGGCCTTCTTCGAATCGAGCATGCCCTCGTCCATGTTGATGTCGATCACCTGCGCACCGGCCTCGACCTGTTGCAGGGCCACTTCCAGGGCTTCGGTGTAGTTGTCCTCGCGGATCAGCCGGGCGAACTTGGCGGAACCGGTGATGTTGGTGCGCTCGCCGACGTTGACGAACAGCGAGTTGCGATCGATGGTGAACGGTTCCAGGCCCGACAGGCGACAGGCCCGGGGAATTTCTGGAATCTGCCGTGGTGCGTAGCCGGCCACGGCCTTGGCGATGGCTTCGATGTGCGCCGGGGTGGTGCCGCAGCAGCCGCCGACGATGTTCAGGAAACCGCTCTGGGCAAACTCCTCGATGACCTTGGCAGTGTCCGCCGGCAGTTCGTCGTACTCGCCGAATTCGTTGGGCAGGCCGGCGTTCGGGTGCGCGGATACGTGGGTGCTGGCCTTGTTCGACAGCTCTTCGAGGTACGGGCGCAGTTCGCTGGCGCCCAGGGCACAGTTCAGGCCGACGGAAATCGGCTTGGCGTGGGCCACGGAGTTCCAGAACGCTTCGGTGGTCTGGCCGGACAGGGTGCGGCCGGAGGCGTCGGTGATGGTGCCGGAGATCATGATCGGCAGCTCGACGCCCAGCTCTTCATAAACCCCCTGCACGGCGAAAATTGCCGCCTTGGCGTTCAGCGTGTCGAAGATGGTCTCGATCAGGATCAGGTCGGCGCCGCCTTCGATCAGGCCCTTGGTGGCCTCGGTGTAGTTCTCCACCAATTCGTCGAAGGTCACGTTGCGGTAGCCGGGGTTGTTCACGTCCGGCGACAGCGAGCAGGTGCGGCTGGTCGGGCCGAGCACGCCGGCGACGAAGCGTGGCTTGTCCGGGGTTTCGAGGGTCTTGGCGTCGGCCACCTTGCGGGCCAGGCGCGCGCCTTCCAGGTTCAGCTCGTAGGCCAGGCCCTGCATGCCGTAGTCGGCCTGGGATACCTGGGTGGCGTTGAAGGTGTTGGTTTCCAGGATGTCGGCGCCGGCGTCCAGGTAGGCTTTTTCGATGGCGCCGATCACGTCCGGGCGGGTCAGCACCAGCAGGTCGTTGTTGCCCTTGACGTCGCTCGGCCAGTCGGCGAAGCGCTTGCCGCGGTAGTCCTGTTCTTCCAGCTTATAGCTCTGGATCATCGTGCCCATGCCGCCGTCGAGGATCAGGATGCGTTCCTTGAGGGCTTGCTGGAGAAGATAAAGGCGAGCGCTGCGATCAGACATAGGACTACCTGGAAAAAAGGACCATTGCGAAGCCACGGATCATAGCAAACCTGTGCCGGATTTGATCGCGCAGGGCATTTGCATGAATATCGCTCATGTTTGCAAGGCGATGCTGGCCCGGTAGAATCGCCGCATTCATTTCCAGGATCCAAGACATGCCGTACCGCGTCTTATTCGGCAGTCTGTTGCTGCTGTTGTCGTTCATCACAGTGGCAAAGGATCCGGCCCCTGCGCTTTCCTATACCCGCGACATCCAGCCGATCTTCACGGAAAAATGCGTGGCCTGTCATGCCTGCTACGACTCGGCCTGCCAGTTGAACCTGGGCAGTGGCGAAGGCGTATCCCGAGGGGCGAGCAAGATCCCGGTCTACGACGGTGAACGGCGCCAGGCTGCCGCGCCGACTCGCTTGTTCTATGACGCTTCCGGTCAGCGTGCCTGGCAGCAAAAGGGTTTCTATTCGGTGCTCGACGCCCAGGGCAGCCAGGCGGCGCTGATGGCGCAGATGCTGGAGCTGGGGCGCAGCGCGCCGTTGCAGCCCAACGCCAAGTTGCCCGCGGATATCGTGCTGGGCCTCAACCGTGACAACAGTTGCCCGATGCCGGGGCAATTCGCCGAATACGCCGGTGCCCATCCCAAGGAAGGCATGCCCCTGGCCGTGACCGGCCTGACCGACCAGCAGTACCAGACGCTGCAGCGCTGGCTGGCGGCCGGTGCGCCGATCGATCAGCAAGCGCTGGCGCCGAGTGCCGCCGAAGCTTTGCAGGTGGTGCAGTGGGAGAACCTGCTCAACGCCCCCGGAGCCCGTGAAAGCCTGGTGGGGCGCTGGCTGTACGAGCACTGGTTCCTGGCACACATTTATTTCAAGGACGGCGAACCGGGGCATTTCTTCCAGTGGGTGCGTTCGCGCACGCCCACCGGCCAGCCCATCGACCTGATCAACACCCGCCGCCCGAATGACGACCCGGGCACCCGCGTGTATTACCGGCTGTGGCCGGTGCAAGGGGTGATCGTGCACAAGACGCACATTACCTACGGCTTGAGTGCGGCGAAGATGGCACGGGTCAAGAGCCTGTTCTACAGCGGCAAGTGGCAAGTCACCGCGTTGCCGGGCTACGGGCCGGAGCGTCGCGCCAATCCGTTTTCCACTTTCGAAGCGATCCCGGCCCAGGCCCGCTATCAGTTCATGCTCGATAACGCCGAGTATTTCGTGCGCACCTTCATTCGTGGGCCAGTGTGCCGGGGCCAGATTGCCACCGACGTGATCCGCGACAATTTCTGGGCGCTGTTCCAGGCCCCCGAGCATGACCTGTACATCACCGACCCGAACTATCGCGGCCAGGCCACGCCGTTGCTGGCGATGCCGGGGCAGAATGACGATGTCGGCAGTGTCTTGAGCCTGTGGGTCGCCTACCGGGACAAGCGCAACGAGTACGAAGCCTTGCGCCGCGACAATTACGCCGAGCTGCCGGCGCCGAGCTGGTCGACCTTGTGGGCCGGTAACGACAATGCGTTGCTGAGCATCTTCCGGCATTTCGACAGCGCCTCGGTCACCAAGGGGCTGATTGGCGAAGTCCCGCAGACTATGTGGCTGTTCGACTTCCCGTTGCTGGAGCGCACCTATTATCAGTTGGCGGTGAATTTCGATGTGTTTGGCAACGTTTCCCACCAGGCCCAGACCCGGCTGTACTTCGACCTGATCCGCAACGGCGCGGAGCAGAATTTCCTGCGCCTGATGCCGGCCGATTCCCGGGAAGGCTACCTGAATGACTGGTACCAGGCCGGTGGGCAATTCAAGATGTGGCTCGACTACGAAGCCATCGACGATGACAAGCCCACCGCGCTCAAGCTTGACGAGCATGACCCGAAACGCGATTTCGCCAAGCAACTGCTGGCCCGCTATGGCGATTTGAACGCGCACCCCGACCCAATCAACCGCTGCGAGGGCGCCTATTGCTCGCGTCCGAACATCGACCCGGCCCTGCAGGATGCCGAACAGGCCCTTAGCCGCCTGGTGTCACGGCCGGCGGCAGGGCTCAGTGTAATCAACCAGTTGCCGGAAGCGACCATGTTGCGTATCGAGACCGCCAATGGTCGTCGTGAAATCTACAGCCTGCTGCGTAACCGGGCCCACAGCAACGTGGCGTTCCTCCTGGGCGAGGAAATGCGCTACCAGCCGGGGCTGGACACCCTGACGGTCTATCCGGGCGTATTCAGCAGCTACCCGAATTTCATCTTCAACATCCCGGCCGCACAGGTGCCGGCGTTCGTTGACGCGATGGAGAGCGCCCAGGATGGGCAGGCGTTCGAGCGGATCGTCGAGCGCTGGGGGATTCGTCGTAGCCATCCGCAGTTCTGGCATTACTTCCACGACTTGAGCCAGTACATCCATGAGACAGAACCCCTGGAAGCCGGTGTGCTGGACATGAATCGCTACCAGAACCTCTGATCGGCAGGGCGGCGGCGCACTTTGCGCCGTCGCCTTCTTTCCTGACAAAAATACTAGGACTTTGTCCGGCGCGATGATTGGCGTAAACTGCCGGCAAGCCTGCGAGGAGTTTCCATGACCGCCATTACGATTACCGATGCCGCCCACGATTACCTGGCCGACCTGCTGTCCAAGCAGAACACCCCGGGGATCGGGATCCGTATCTTCATCACCCAGCCCGGCACCCAGTACGCAGAGACGTGCATTGCCTACTGCAAGCCCGGGGAAGAAAAACCCGAAGACACCGCGCTGGGGCTCAAGAGCTTCACCGCGTACATCGACTCGTTCAGCGAAGCGTTCCTGGACGATGCAGTCGTCGACTACGCCACCGACCGCATGGGCGGCCAGCTGACCATCAAGGCGCCGAACGCCAAGGTGCCGATGGTCAATGCCGACAGCCCGATCAACGAGCGCATCAATTACTACCTGCAAACCGAAATCAACCCGGGGCTTGCCAGCCACGGCGGCCAGGTTTCGCTGATCGACGTGGTGGAAGACGGCATCGCCGTGCTCCAGTTCGGCGGCGGCTGCCAAGGCTGCGGCCAGGCCGACGTGACCTTGAAGGAAGGCATCGAGCGCACCTTGCTCGAACGCATTCCAGAGCTCAAGGGCGTACGCGACGTGACCGACCACACGCAGAAAGAAAACGCTTACTACTGATAAGCGTGCGCTGGGATAGAAAGAAACGGTGTGTGGCGAGGGAGCTTGCTCCCGCTCGATTGCGTAGCAATCGCAAGGCAACCGATGTGCTCTTTGTGATGGGCACATGAGTTGCCGGGGACCGCGTCGCGGTCCAGCGGGAGCAAGCTCCCTCGCCACAATAGTTTCAGTCGTCAGCCTGTACTCGCCGCTCCCACAGCGGGCCTGGGTTGGCTCTTGCCGATTGAGTCAAGGCCTGTAGAGATGCGCATGCCCCGCACGATACAGCGAGGACTCGCTGAATACATCGTTGCCCAGCACCCGTCCCACCAGGATCAAGGCCGTGCGGCGGAAGCCTTTGGCCTGCACTTTTGCCGCGATGTCGGCCAATGTTCCTATTACCCAATCCTGATCCGGCCAGGTCGCACGGTGGATCACGGCGATCGGGCAATCCGCGCCGTAGTGGGGCAGCAGCTCGTCGACGATTTTTTCCAGATGATTGACCCCCAGGTGAATCGCCATGGTCGCGCCGTGTCGGGCCAGGCTGTCCAGTTCTTCACCAGCGGGCATGGCGGTCTTGTCCGCGTAACGGGTGAGGATCACGCTCTGGGACACGTCCGGCAGGGTCAGCTCGGTGCCCAGCAAGGCGGCGCAGGCTGAGGTCGCGGTGACGCCGGGGATGATCTCGAAAGGAATGTCCAGGTCCCGCAAACAACGAATCTGCTCGCCAATCGCCCCATACAGGCTCGGGTCGCCGGAATGCACCCGGGCCACGTCCTGGCCGTTGAGGTGGGCCGTGCGAATCAGCTCGATAATCTGTTCAAGGTGCAGTTCGGCACTGTTGATCACCTGTTCGGCGCAATGCCCTTCAAGCACGGCGGCCGGCACCAGGGAACCCGCATAGATGATGATCGGGCAACTGCGGATCAGCCGCTGGCCCTTGACCGTGATGAGTTCCGGGTCGCCGGGGCCGGCGCCGATGAAGTAAACGGTCATGACCGGCTCCTGTGAAAAGTTGAATGGGCGTCGCCTAGATGAAGATCGCTCATGATCCCGAAGGCGGATTATCGGGTTTTACGATACGCACGCCAATGCCAGGGTGCTCCCGGCGCCTCTCTGGCGAGAAACCCGCAGCGTTGCGGGCGCCGTGCCCAGGCGGTCGGCCAGGGCCAGGGCTGCGCTTTCGGCGATGCCGTAGCAGCCGGTACGCTCAAAGGCGATCTCGGATTGATGAGTGAGCCGTTGCTGATAGCCGACCAGTTGTTCGGCGCTGAAGCAGACCAGCGGCAGCGCCAGTTGCTCGGCCAATGCCAGCAAGCCCGGTTCGTCACGCTTGAGGTCGATACTGGCCAGGGCCTGGAGCTGATGTCGCTCGATTCCATGGGCCAGCAGCGTCTGGTCGAGCAAGGCCAGCAGTGTGCTGGCCGGGCAACCGCGCTGGCAGCCCAGGCCGACCACCAGGATCGGCCCGTTGCTCATGCGTCGTGATGGGTTTGATCGGCGCGGCGAAACAGCCAGGTGCTGATCAGGCCCAGGGCCAGCCAGAACGCCACGTTGGTCAGCTGCGAGGCGATCTTGAACTGACTTTCCAGCGCTTCGGGTGCCAGCATCGAGTGGACTTCCGGCTGCGGTGCGCCGATGACGTGGGGCACCAGCAACGTCGCCAGGCCCAGCAACTTGAGCAGCCAATGCCTGGCAAAGGCGATCAGGGCGATCCCCACTGCGGTAGACGCCGCCGTGCCGATCCACCACATCTGCCGCTGAGCCAGGTCCGCAGCGGCGGTACCGGGCAATTCCGGCGGCAGGCCGAGGGTCGGTGCCAGGACGAACGTCGCATAACCGGCCAGGCCCCAGAGCAGGCCCTGGGATGTGCGAGTCGGCGTGCGCAAGGTGTAGAGACCTGCAAGCATCAGGGCGAAACCCACCGCGACCACCAGGTTACCGCCAGTGGTTGCGAGCACGCGCTGCCAGCCGTCTTCGGGTTCCCAGGCTTCGGCATCGTGGGTGTGGGCGACGCCGTCGGCGTGTTGATGGACTTCGGCGGCCGGGGCCTTTTCGTAGGTTTCAGCCTGCAGAATCAGTGGTGACACCCAGAAACTTTGCAGGAGTGTCAGCAGCAGGGCGGCCAGCAATCCGCTGAAGCCGGCGGTCTGGGCGATTCGCTTGAACATGGCGTCAGGTCTCAGTGGCACGGAAAGGCAGCGCTGTGGCGGGTGTCATGGGCCGCGTTGTGCACGGCTTCGATATGGGAGAAACCGGCGAAGTACACCAGTGCCGCGCCCATGATCGAGGCGAGGATGGCCGCGCTCAGGCGTTGGCTCAGGGTGCTGGTGCTGCTGGCGGAGCGGGCGGTGCTGCTGATGGTCGACATGGCGCTTCCCTCTGTTTTTGTCCAGTAGGTGATGCGAGCGCAATGAAACCCCGGGCGCAAGCCCGCCAGGGTTCGAACAGCGCCCGCCCACCGCGGGTTTGTTAGTGCTTGAGTCATGGGCCGGTCTCCGGGCTCACGAGGGGCAGGGGCTGGGCCGTGCCTGCAAGCGTCACCTTCCCATATCATCGGACACAGTGGCTCAGACGCTTCGCTCGCTTACCGTTGCGGGGGCAGCACCGGACTGACGTGGCCTTGAAGTAAAGCACACGATTCACCGGTTTCCCGTTTCACCCTGTGAAGGGCACCCGTAACTAGGCGCACAGGAGAGCATGGGTGGGGGCGGGGCGTCAATTACAGGCTGAACCCGAGTCGCGGCCATCGCGAGCAGGCTCGCTCCCACAATGAACCTCGCCGAACGCAGAACTCAGGTCCAACGCAGATCAACTGTGGGAGCGAGCCTGCTCGCGATGAGGCCGGCACAGACACCACAGAACTCGAAGACATTGACCCGCCCCCATACCCTGCGTAGCCTTGCGCCTTCGAGGTTCTTCGACACGCGTCGAAGCTAAGAAGGGAACGCGGTCCAAGCCGCGGCTGCCCCCGCAACTGTGAGCGGTGATGTTGCTGCAAGGCCACTGTAGATGCCTTTACCAAGGCACACGGGAAGGCGCAGCGAATGCCAGTGCCAGGCTTGGTTGAAGCCGACACCGGCCCACCGTCAGCCAGGAGACCTGCCTCGAGACAGATTCTCACTACAACCGGGCGGGGTGATCCGGTGGCGAAATCTTCCGCGCGCGCCTGTGCCTGCGGCTTTCGTCCCGTTTGCCCGCCACCTTGCCAAAGGGCATCCGATGAAAACACTGGCCAAACTTCCCGTCACCATCGTCACCGGTTTCCTCGGCTCGGGTAAAACCACGTTGCTGCGGCACATGCTCGACAATGCCCAGGGCCGGCGCATCGCCGTAATCGTCAACGAATTCGGTGAGCTGGGCATCGACGGTGAAATCCTCAAGCAGTGCACCATCGGTTGCAGCGAAGAAGAAGCCAACGGCCGCGTCTACGAATTGGCCAACGGCTGTCTGTGCTGCACGGTGCAGGAAGAATTCTTCCCGGTGATGCGCGAACTGGTGGCGCGGCGCGGCGACCTTGACCATATCCTCATCGAAACCTCCGGCCTGGCCCTGCCCAAGCCGCTGGTCCAGGCCTTCCAGTGGCCGGAAATCCGCAGCGCCTGCACCGTCGACGCGGTGATCACCGTAGTCGACAGTCCGGCCGTAGCCGCTGGCACTTTCGCCGCATTCCCCGACCAGGTCGACGCCCAGCGCAAGCTTGACCCGAACCTGGATCACGAATCGCCGCTGCATGAACTGTTCGCCGACCAACTGGCGAGCGCCGACCTGGTGATCCTCAACAAGGCCGATCTCATCAGTCCGGAAGACCTGGCGAAAGTGCGCCTGGAAGTCGCCGAGGAACTGCCACCGGCGGTCAAGGTTATCGAAGCCAGCAGCGGTCGCCTGCCGCTGGACGTGTTGATCGGCCTGGGCGCAGGTTCCGAAGAACACATCGACAGCCGCCACAGCCATCACGATCATCACCATGACGGCGACGAAGACGATCACGATCATGACGCCTTCGACTCCATCTCCATCGAGCTGCCACAGGCCGACGAAAGCCTGCTGCTGGATGCACTCACGCAACTGGTGGTCCAGCACAATGTGCTGCGGGTCAAGGGATTCGCGGCGATCCCGAACAAGCCGATGCGCCTGCTGATCCAGGGGGTTGGCACGCGCTTCGACAAGCATTTCGACCGCCAGTGGGGCGTCGAGGAGGCGCGGGTTACCCGGCTGGTGCTGATCGGCCAGACCCTGGACGCCGCGCAGCTTGAAGCGCAGCTGCGCGCCGCCCTCAGCGCCTGAGCCATGCACCTGCTCAGGACCCAGCCCGGCGGCTTTGTATCGGACGATAACATTGCCGACCTGGGGCAAACCCCCGCCGAGCTGGTGATCCTGTGCAGCGGCGATTCCAGCCTGGCGCTGCTGGCCGAGGCGGCGCGGCAGTTGCCGGACGACTATCCGCAGTTTCGTCTCGCCAACCCGATGCAGGTGCAGAACCACGCGTCGGTGGACCTGTATGTCGAAGACGTGCTGCGTCACGCCAAGGTCATCCTGCTGTCGCTGCACGGTGGCATCGGCTATTGGCGCTATGGCATCGAGCGCCTGATGGAGCTGGCCGGACGCGGCGTGAAGCTGATCCTGGTGCCGGGAGATGACCGACCGGACCCGGAGCTCAGCGACCTGAGCAATGTGCCTGTTGAGGATCGCGACCGGCTCTGGCAGTTTCTGCGCCAGGGCGGACTGGGCAATGCCCTGGATCTGTTCCACAACCTCGCCAGCCAATGGTTCGGCCGCGATTACCCGTGGGGCGAACCGCAGACGCTGCCGCGCACGGCGATCTACCATCCGGGGAAAGCCGCCGCGACCCTCGGGGATTGGCAGGCCGACTGGCAAGCCGGACAACCGGTGGCGGCGCTGCTGTTTTATCGCTCCCACCTGCAAGCGGCCAACACCGCGTTCATTGACGTGTTCTGCCAGCGCCTGCTAGCGGCGGGGCTCAATCCGCTGCCGATTGCCGTGGCCAGCCTCAAGGAGCCCGGTTGTCTGGCAGCGGTCGAAGACTGGCTGGATGAGGCCGAAGCCGGGGTGATCCTCAACACTACCGGATTTGCCCAATCCAGTCCCGAGGCACCACATCTGCGGCCGTTTCGTCGCGACATCCCGGTGATCCAGGCGATCTGCGCCCAGGACAACGAACCGGGCTGGCGCGCCAGCGAGCAGGGATTGGGCCCGAGGGATCTGGCAATGCACATTGCCTTGCCCGAGCTGGACGGACGGATCATCAGCCGCCCCATCAGCTTCAAGGACCTGGCTTGGCGCAGCGAGCGCAGCCAGAGCGATGTGGTCTGTTACCGCGCGGTGCCTGAGCGCATGGATTTCGTCGCCGAACTGGCCCAGCGCTGGACCACCCTGGCGCGCCTGCCCAATGCAGAAAAACGCGTGGCGCTGATCCTCGCCAATTACCCGACCCGGGACGGGCGCATCGGCAATGGCGTCGGCCTGGACACCCCGGCGGCGGCGTTGAACATCCTGCGGGCCTTGCAGGTGGAAGGTTATCCGCTGCCGACGGAACTCCCCGCCAGCGGCACGGCGTTGATCCAGCAACTGCTCGGCGGCGTCAGCAACGACCTGGACAGCCTCGACCTGCGTCCCTGCCACCAGAGCCTGGCGCTGGACGCCTACCAGGCCATGTTCGACGCGCTGCCCGAGGCCAACCGCCAGGCGGTGCTGGAGCGTTGGGGCTCGCCCGACCGCGACCCGATGTTCCGCGACGGGCGCCTGATGATCGCCGGCCTGCGTCTGGGCCTGACCTTCGTTGGCATCCAGCCGGCCCGGGGTTATCAGGTCGACCCGAGTGCGGTCTACCACGACCCGGACCTGGTGCCGCCCCACGGCTACCTGGCGTTCTATTTCTGGCTGCGCCACACCTACGGCGCCCACGGCGTGATCCACGTCGGCAAGCACGGCAACCTCGAATGGTTGCCGGGTAAAGGCGTCGGGTTGTCCGAGAGTTGCTGGCCGGACGCGTTGCTGGGGCCGCTGCCGAACATCTACCCGTTCATCGTCAACGACCCGGGCGAGGGCGCCCAGGCCAAGCGCCGGACCCAGGCGGTGATCATCGACCACCTGATGCCGCCGCTGACCCGCGCCGAGACCTATGGGCCGCTGCGCAATCTGGAGCTGTTGGCCGACGAATACTACGAGGCGCAACTGCTCGACCCGCGCCGCGCCCGGGAATTGCAGCGGGACATCCTCAACCTGGTGCGCGAGACCCACATAGACCGCGAGCTGCAACTCGATGCCAGCCTCGACAGCGACGCGGACGCAGCGATCTGGTTGCCACGCCTGGACACCTACCTGTGCGACTTGAAGGAGTCGCAGATCCGCGACGGTTTGCACATTTTCGGCGAATCGCCCAGCGGACGCCTGCGCATCGACACGTTGCTGGCATTGCTGCGCATTCCCCGTGGCGACGGCAAAGGCGCGCAGTCGAGTTTGCTGCGGGCGCTGGCGAAGGCGTTCGAGCTGGGTTTCGATCCGCTGGATTGTGCCTTGGCCGAGCCGTGGACCGGCGTCCGTCCCGAGGCGTTGGTCGAGATCAGCGCAGAGCCCTGGCGCACCATCGGCGATACCCGTGAACGCCTGGAGTTGTTCGCCGGGCAGTTGATCGAGCAGGCCCTGGCGGGTGAGGTCGAGCAGCTACAGGCATCCGGCTGGGAGACGGTGGGCGGCATTGTCGAGCATTTGCGAACGGTCGTGGCTCCGCGTCTGGACGCCTGCGGTCCAGCGGAAATGGGCGGCCTGCTCGACGCGCTGAACGGGCGCTTCGTGCCCGCCGGCCCCAGCGGCGCACCCAGTCGCGGTCGCCTGGATGTGTTGCCCACCGGGCGTAACTTCTTCTCGGTGGACGTGCGCAACCTGCCCACCACCACGGCGTGGCGCATCGGATTCCAGTCGGCGAACCTGATTCTTGAGCGGCACTTGCAGGACCATGGCGACCATCTGCGCCAGCTCGGCCTCTCGGTGTGGGGCACCGCCACCATGCGCACCGGCGGTGACGACATTGCTCAGGCGATGGCGTTGATGGGTGTGCGTCCGGTGTGGGCCACGGGCAGCCAGCGGGTCGACGACTTCGAGATCCTGCCGTTGAGCCTGCTGGACCGGCCTCGAGTCGATGTCACGTTGCGGGTCTCCGGATTCTTCCGGGATGCCTTCGCCAACCTGATCCGCCTGTTCGATGCAGCGGTGCAGGCCGTTGCCGCGCTCGATGAGCCAGCGGACATGAACCCGCTGGCAGCCAAGGTGCGCAGCGAACGCGATGCCTTGCTGGCTTCGGGACTTGAGCCGGAAGCCGCGACACGTCAGGCTGGCTGGCGGATCTTCGGCGCCAAGCCGGGTGCCTATGGCGCGGGCGTGCAGGGCGCGGTGGACGGTCGGCTATGGCAAAGCCGTGACGATCTGGCTGAGGTCTACCTGAACTGGGGCGGCTATGCCTACGGCGGTAGCGACGAAGGCACTGCGGCCCGCGATCAGTTCTCCCGGCGTTTGAGCCAGGTGCAAGCGGTGTTGCAGAACCAGGACAACCGCGAGCACGACCTGCTCGATTCCAACGATTATTACCAGTTTCAGGGTGGCATGCTGGCCGCCGTGGAAACCCTCAGCGGCGCTGCGGCTGCCAGTTACCATGGCGACCACAGCCAGCCGGATCTGCCGCGGATTCGCACCCTGAAGGAAGAACTCAACCGGGTCATCCGCTCCCGCGCGGCCAATCCGAAGTGGATCGAGGGGGTCAAGCGTCACGGTTATAAAGGTGCGTTCGAACTGGCGGCGACCGTGGACAACCTGTTTGCGTTCGACGCCACCACGCAGTTGATCGATGATCACCAGTACGCCCTATTGGCCGATGCCTACCTGCTGGATCCCGACACCCGGGATTTCGTCCGCCAGCACAATCCCGATGCCTTGCGCGACATGACCGAGCGCATGCTCGAAGCGCAGCAGCGGGGGATGTGGCAGGACCCGGGGGAATATCGCGAGGCGCTGGAGAATCTGTTGTTGGATATCGAGGAAGACAGTTAACCAGACACCGCAATACCTGTGGCGAGGGGATTTATCCCCGTTGGACTGCGAAGCAGGCCCAAAAAAGCCCACCCAGGGCGGCTGACAAGGAGGGGGCGCTACGCACCCCAACGGGGATAAATCCCCTCGCCACAAGTACTCTGTTCACACTGACGTTACCGACCACCTTTGAGAGTTCAACATGACCCACACCCCACATTTCCCGCTCTGTGCCGTGGTCGGCGCCGACGACCTGAAACTGGCGCTGTGCCTGGCCGCGATCGATCCGAAAATCGGCGGTGTGCTGATCGAAGGCCCGCGCGGCATGGCCAAGTCGACCCTGGCCCGAGGCCTGGCGGATCTGCTCGCCAGCGGTCAATTCGTCACCTTGCCCTTGGGCGCCACCGAAGAGCGGCTGGTGGGCACCCTGGATCTCGACGCGGCTCTGGCAGAAGGGCGTGCGCAGTTTTCTCCCGGCGTGCTGGCCAAGGCCGACGGTGGCGTGTTGTACGTCGATGAAGTGAACCTGCTGCCCGATCATCTGGTGGACCTATTGCTCGACGTCGCCGCCAGCGGCACCAACCTGATCGAGCGCGACGGCATTTCCCACCGGCATTCGGCGCGCTTTGTGCTGATCGGGACCATGAACCCGGAAGAGGGTGAACTGCGTCCGCAACTGCTCGACCGGTTTGGCTTGAACGTGGCGCTTGTTGGCCACGCAGCCCCTGTGGAGCGTGGGCAGATCATCCGGCGGCGGTTGGATTTCGACAGTGACCCGGTGGCCTTCTGCGAGCAATGGGCGACGGCCCAGCAGCAGTTGCGCGAACGTTGCCAGCAGGCCCGCGAGCGGCTGGCAACGATCCCCCTGGATGACTGGGCCCTGGCGCAGATTACCGAGCGCTGCTTTGCCGCCGGAGTCGATGGCCTGCGCGCCGACCTGGTCTGGCTGCGGGCAGCTCGGGCCCATGCCGCTTGGCGTGGAGCCGATGCCATCGGCACCGAAGACATCGACGCGGTGGCCGAATTTGCCTTGCGTCACCGCAGGCGTGGGCACCCATCGCCGGCACCGACGCTGTCCCAGGCGCCGACGACGGCTGACAGCGCCTCGCAGCCGCAGGAAGGCCAAGGCCAATGGGGTGACCTGCCGGCCCGGGCGTTGCCAACCGGCGCAAGGCGCGATGTGCCGAGCTGGCCAAAAAAGCCCTAGGCATTCGCCCCCGTTCGGCTGCGGGGGCGAATGCCAGACCCCGGACAGGCCGACTGGACCAGGGGCGCCAGGGCCGCAGCAAAGCCGCCGCCAGTGGTGCGGTGAACTGGCCCGCAACGTTGCTCAAGGGCCGTCCACGCCGCCGCGAGGATTTGCTGTTTCAGGCTCGGCATCGCTCGCCCCATGAGCTGTGGTTGGTGATCGTCGATGCGTCGGCGTCCACCCGGCGTCATCAGGCCCTTAGCGATGGCAAAGGCCTGTTGGCGCAACTGTTCGACGACGCTTACCGCCAGCGCGCCCGCTTGGCTCTGTTGACGGCCAGCGGCACCGCACCGAACTGGCAGGTGCAAGGCCTCAAGGCCAGTGCCGGGCTGCGGGACTGGCTCGACAGCCTGGGGGCCGGGGGCGGTACGCCGTTGCTGGCGGCGTTGAATGAGGCCGGACTCTGGTTGACGGCCCGGCGCAAGCGTTATCCGGCGGAGCAGCAACGGGTGCTGGTGATGACCGATGGGCGGGTGAAGGAAGGGCTTTCGCCGCCGTTGCTGGATTGCCCTTGCCTGCTGATCGACATCGAGCGCGGTCCGATCCGCCTGGGCCGGGCCCGGCAGTTGGCACAGGGGTTGGCGGCTGAGTATCGGCATCTGGATGAGGGCTTGCCTGACTGAGATTTCCGTTTGCTGACGGGCCCCATCGCGAGCAGGCTCGCTCCCACATTGGATCTGTTGTGGACACAAAACTCGACCCTAAATGGCCCCCTGTGGGAGCGAGCCTGCTCGCGATTGGCATCACCTCTCTCCCGGATCCGCACACCGGAGCGGGATCACTACACTGTCCTCAGCCAGCCCTCACAAGGAGTGAACCATGCGCATCCTCGTCACCAACCCCCAGGACGATTTCCGGGTCAAGGCTTATGCCGGCACCAACGGCGTGTTGCTCGCCATGGACCTGGCCGAGTCGCGGCGCAAAGGCTTGCTGGGTTTTGCCATCGAAAAACAACAGGGCGACAAGCCATGGTTGTTCCTGTTCAACAGCCTGACCTTCCCGGGCAAGGACCATACTTTCCCGCAGTTCCACGCCACCCCCAGCGACAAGGCGCCGTTGCAGAAATTTCGCTGGGCTGACTACGCCGTCAATCCGGGTGTGACGATGCATTACCGCGTGCACCTGGCTTATGGCAGTCCCGATGCGCCGCAGTTGGGCGAATTCCTGGAAGTTACGGTTACCAGCGATGACGGCCAGCCGGCCAACCAACGGGTGGTCTTCAATCGCGCCGTGGCAGCCAGCCAGGCCTTCCAGCGCAAATTTCCCGAAGTGGATGCGTTGATCAGCGCCAACAAAAACCTCTCCATCGATGACTGGCCCGATGCGCCACGCCGTTGGCTGGAAAACGGCTTGCTGGGGCGCTTGATCGGTTTCATCGACCGGGCGTTGGATGCCACCTGGGCCCTGGACATTGCCATCTATGAATATGAACTGCCGGTGATCGTCGACGCCGTCAATGCCGCCCATGCGCGCGGTGCCCGGGTGCGAGTGCTCTATCACGCCGAGCCGGGCGACGACACCACGCAGCGCAACGAGGCCAGCCTCGAAAAGCTTCCAGCGGCCAACAAGCGTGGACGGGTCACGCAGAATATTTTCCACGATAAGTTCATTGTCCTGAGCAAGGTCGACGGCAGTGGTGCGTTACAACCCGAAGCCGTGCTGTGCGGCAGCACCAACTTCACCGCCAACGGCGTCTACCGCCAGGCCAATGTGGTCCATGTGCTGGACGATCCCCGGATAAGCGACAACTACCACCAGGTCTTCGAGCAGATCTGGGCCACGCCCCAGAACGTCGACGCCACTCGCCAGTGGTTGACCCTCAACAACCCCATGATGCCGGAGCAGCCGCTGTTCGCCGGGTTCTCGCCACGTACGGGGGAGGGCGACCTGGAGCGTTTCGTCGACATCATCAATGCCGCCCGCAAGGACCTGTTGTTCGTCACCGCGTTCGTGCTGCCGGACCGTATTCTCGACGCCTTGCTCGGTCAGCCCAACGACGACGTGCTGCGTTATGGCCTGCAAAACACCGCCAGCCGCATCACCGGTTTCCATGCCGACCGCACCGCCGAATTCGCCGCCACCGCGCTGCTCAACACTGGGTTGGAAGGTTGGCTCCGGGAAAACATGAAAGGCCAGAAAGGCAACCTGCTGGTGCACACCAAGGCCATCGTCACCGATTTCACCAGCGACACGCCGACCATCATCAGCGGCAGCCACAACCTGAGTGCCGCCGCCAGCAACGGCAACGACGAGAACTACCTGATCATCCACGGCGACACCGACCTGGCCGACCGCTACGGGCTCGAACTGCTGCGCTTCTACGAGCACTATCGGTTTCGCTACTTCGCCAGGAAACTCGCCCTCAAACAGGTCAATCCGCTGGCGGTGGATGACCGCTGGACGGATGACTATTACCGGGAGGGAGATCTAAGAATGTTGTCTCGGGTGAGGTTTTGCGGACGCTAGATGCAGGCGGATATGCAGTGATAGCATAAGGCTACTTTTCAGCCGGGAAGCTGTCATGAATCTTTGTCACGGAATGTCCGCTTCGCTTCGTATCAGTATCGTCATCCTGTTATTGGCCCTAGGGACTTCGGCCCTGGCAGCCAATCAGCCTTGCTCCGGACGTAAAGGTGGAATCGCCGGGTGTGATGGCGATACCTTTCTATGCAACGACGGCTCCATCAGTGCTTCGAAGAAATCCTGTTCCGCTACGCTGGGGCTTCGCAATGAAGCCCGACCGCAGTCGTTGCTCCAATCCTCTGATGGCTGCCAATGCGGCAGCGGCAACTACTGCGTGGGACCACGGGGTGGGGTCTATTGCCTCACCCCGAATGGAAACAAGAGCTACAAGCGCAAATAGCCCAAACACCGCCGAAAAATTGTGGGAGCGAGCCTGCTCGCGATAGCGGTGTGTCAGTCAATAAAGATGAAGTCTGACCTGACGCTATCGCGAGCAGGCTCGCTCCCACAAGGTGCACACTGCGGCTCCGATTTGGGGCCTTGCTACCCGCCCACTCGTAGCCAACGGTAGCAATCGGGGTCCAGGCTGAGATCGCCCGCAATACCCCGACTTCCACATCCTCCTGATTTCTATCACTTTCCTTTTTCCTTCCCCAAAGGCCCCAACCCTGTGGCACACTTTCTGCTGTCTATTCCGTTGTTACATACCATGTTCCGGTGTAGCGGAATAAACCCATCCTGGAGTGCTTGCCATGCAACGCCGACCTTCCTTGTTCAAAGCGTGTGTTTTTCTCTTCGCAGCCACGACGGCTGCTGTGGGTGTCGCTCAGGCGGCCGACAGCAAGCTGGACAGCGTGCTGCAACGTGGGAAATTGATTGTGGGCACGGGCAGTACCAATGCGCCGTGGCACTTCCAGGGAGCGGATGGCAAGTTGCAGGGGTTTGATATCGACATTGCCCGGATGGTCGCCAAGGGGCTGTTCAATGACCCGGAGAAAGTCGAGTTCGTGGTGCAGTCTTCCGATGCACGGATTCCCAACCTGCTGACCGACAAGGTCGACATGAGCTGCCAGTTCATCACCGTCACCGCCAGCCGTGCGCAGCAGGTGGCGTTCACCTTGCCGTACTACCGCGAAGGGGTTGGCCTGTTGTTGCCGAACAACAGCAAGTACAAGGAAATCGAAGACCTGCGGGCAGGCGGTGATGGTGTCACCGTGGCGGTCTTGCAGAACGTATATGCCGAGGAGCTGGTGCACCAGGCACTGCCCAAGGCCAAGGTCGACCAGTACGACAGCGTCGACCTGATGTACCAGGCGGTGAACTCCGGCCGGGCTGATGCCGCCGCCACCGACCAGTCTTCGGTCAAGTACCTGATGGTGCAGAACCCCGGCCGTTATCGCAGCCCGGCCTACGCCTGGAGCCCGCAGACCTATGCCTGCGCGGTCAAGCGCGGCGACCAGGACTGGCTGAACTTCGTCAACACCACCTTGCATGAAGCCATGACCGGCGTGGAATTTCCCACCTACGCCGCGTCGTTCAAGCAATGGTTCGGTGTCGAACTGCCGTCGCCGGCGATCGGTTTCCCTGTCGAATTCAAATGACCCCGTGAGCCCGGGGCGCCGCTTCAGGGCGCTCCGGCGCAGGTACTGCGAACCATGAACTATCAGTTGAACTTTGCTGCCGTCTGGCGCGATTTCGACACACTGCTGGCGGGGCTCGGCCTGGGGCTGTCCCTGGCGCTGGTGTCGATCGCCATCGGTTGCGTGATCGGCCTGGCGATGGCCTTCGCGCTGCTCAGTAAACATCGCGTCTTGCGGGTGCTGGCGTCGGTGTATGTCACGGTGATCCGCAATACGCCGATCCTGGTGTTGATCCTGTTGATCTACTTCGCCTTGCCCAGCCTGGGTATCCGCCTGGACAAGCTGCCGTCGTTCGTCATCACCCTGTCGCTCTACGCCGGGGCCTACCTGACCGAAGTGTTTCGCGGTGGGTTGATGAGCATTCACAAAGGACAGCGTGAAGCGGGGCTCGCCATTGGCCTGGGCGAATGGCAGGTAAAGGCTTATGTCACCGTGCCGGTGATGTTGCGCAACGTGCTGCCGGCCCTGTCGAACAACTTCATTTCGCTGTTCAAGGACACCTCCCTGGCGGCCGCGATTGCGGTGCCGGAGCTGACCTATTACGCCCGCAAGATCAACGTGGAGAGCTACCGGGTGATCGAAACCTGGCTGGTGACCACGGCCCTGTATGTCGCGGCCTGTTACCTCATTGCCATGGTGTTGCGCTATTTCGAGCAACGCCTGGCGATCCGCCGTTAGGAGCGTTCCATGTACGAATCCCCCAGTTGGTTGCATGAGTTGTGGGTCGCCCGGGACACCCTCTGGGCGGGCTTTCTGACCAGCGTACAGTGTTCGCTGCTGGCGATTTTGCTCGGCACGCTGATCGGCCTTTTTGCCGGCTTGGTGCTGACCTACGGTCGGACCTGGATGCGCGCGCCGTTTCGCTTTTACGTCGACCTGATTCGCGGCACACCGGTGTTCGTGCTGGTGCTGGCCTGCTTCTACATGGCGCCGGCCTTGGGCTGGCAGATCAGCGCGTTCCAGGCCGGGGTCCTGGGCCTGACGCTGTTTTGCGGCTCCCACGTGGCCGAGATCGTGCGCGGGGCCTTGCAGGCGCTGCCGCGTGGGCAGATGGAAGCGAGCCAGGCCATCGGCCTGACGTTTTTCCAGGCGTTGGGTTATGTGCTGTTGCCCCAGGCGTTGCGGCAGATCCTGCCGACCTGGGTCAATTCCTCCACCGAGATCGTCAAGGCCTCGACCCTGCTGTCGGTGATCGGTGTTGCCGAGTTGCTGCTCAGCACCCAACAGATCATCGCCCGGACCTTCATGACCCTGGAGTTCTACCTGTTCGCCGGGTTTCTCTTTTTCATCATCAATTACGCCATCGAGTTGCTCGGGCGGCACATTGAAAAGCGGGTGGCCTTGCCATGAGTGACGTTTCCAACCTTTCGAACGCGCAACCGCTGCTGGACATTCGCGGCCTGCGCAAACAATACGGCCCGCTGGAAGTGCTCAAGGGCGTGGACCTGAGCATGCAGCGCGGCAACGTGGTCACGCTGATCGGCTCCAGCGGCTCGGGCAAGACCACGCTGCTGCGTTGCGTGAACATGCTGGAGGAATTCCAGGGCGGGCAGATCGTGCTCGATGGCGAGTCCATCGGTTATGAGGAAGTCGGCGGCAAGCGCGTACGCCATCCCGAGAAAGTCATCGCCCGGCATCGGGCCATGACCGGCATGGCGTTCCAGCAATTCAACCTGTTCCCTCATTTGACCGCGTTGCAGAACGTCACCCTAGGCCTGCTCAAGGTGAAAAAACTGCACAAGGACGAAGCGGTGGCCCTGGCCGAGAAATGGCTGGAGCGGGTCGGCCTGCTGGAACGTCGCGATCACTTTCCCGGTCAGTTGTCCGGCGGCCAGCAGCAACGCGTGGCGATCGCCCGTGCCATTGCGATGAACCCCAGCCTGATGCTGTTCGACGAAGTCACCTCGGCGCTGGACCCGGAGTTGGTCGGCGAGGTGCTGAACGTAATCAAGGGCCTGGCCGAGGATGGCATGACCATGTTGCTGGTCACCCATGAGATGCGCTTTGCCTTCGAGGTGTCGGACAAGATCGTGTTCATGAACCAGGGCCGCATCGAAGAGCAGGGCCCGCCGAAAGAATTGTTCGAACGCCCGCAATCTCCGCGCCTGGCGGAGTTTCTCAAGAACACCCGTTTCTAATCATTGAACAAGGAGAACCACCCATGAGCATTACACGCTACGGCACCGGCAGCACCGCAGGCGGCGGCCAGGCACGGCCCTTCGCCCGCGCCGTCGAGGCCAATGGCTGGCTGCACGTGTCCGGCCAGGTGCCGGCGGTGAATGGTGAGATCATCGTCGGCGGGATCGTCGAGCAGACGCACCAGACCATGAAGAACCTGATCGCCATTCTCGAGGAGGCCGGCTATGGCCTGGAGGACGTGGTGCGCTGCGGTGTGTGGTTGGACGACCCGCGGGATTTCTGGAGCTTCAACAAGGTGTTCGGCGAATACTTCAGTCCCGAACACGCCCCGGCAAGGGCCTGTGTGCAGGCGAGCATGATGGTCGATTGCAAGGTTGAGATTGATTGCATTGCCTACAAGAAAAAGTGAGGCCTTTGTGGCGAGGGGATTTATCCCCGTTGGGCTGCGGAGCAGCCCCAATCAGGCTGATTGCAATCCTCCCTGGCACAGCGCATTGGCTTGTTGGGGCTGCTTCGCAGCCCAGCGGGGATAAATCCCCTCGCCACAGGAGCTGTGGACAGGCTGCGGTCTGGTTACACTCCCGGCCAACTGAATGGGAACCCAAGACATGACCGAAGACACCATCAAACGCCGGGCCCGGGGATTGGATCGGGCGTTCGATATCCTCGATTTCCTCAAGGAGATCGGCCAGCCGCTGCGCCCGAACGACATCGCCAGTGGCATCGGCAGCCCCAAGTCCACGGTCTATGAACTGGTGGCTTCGCTACTGGAGCGGCGCATCCTTGAACCGGTGGGCAAGGACGGCCATGTCTACCTGGGCCGCCAGTTGTATTTCCTCGGGCAGGCGCACCTGCGGCATTTCGACCTGAGTCGCGAGGCCGACCATGCCTTGCAGGAGATCGTCAGCCAGACCCGCGAAACCGCGCAGATGTGCCTGCTCAACGGGCGCAAATACACGGTGGCGCTGATGAAGGAGGGCGAACGGCACTTTCGCATTTCATCCGATATCGGTGAGAACGCGCCCATCCCCTGGACTGCTTCCGGTCGCCTGCTGCTGGCACATTTGAGCGACCAGCAGATCGTCGACTTGATCGACCCCGACGACTTCATCCTGCCGGACGGCGAGCGCCTGCCCCTGGAGCAATTCCTCGGTGAAATCCGTCAGGCCGGGCTCGATGGATTCTTCTCGTTCGACAGCGTGGCCGACACCTTCACTCACTGCTTCGCCGCGCCGGTCAAGGATTCCAACGGCGTCGCCATCGCGACCCTGTGCATCGTCGCCCCTCGGGCCGACGCTAAAAACAACTACGCCGACTATCGCCGGGTGCTGATCGAAAGTGCCAACAACCTGGCCCGGCGCATCAATGAATAGATAACCGTGGCCGTTCGCGGCCGTGCGTGAGGAGTTCGAACATGTCTTCTGCCATTCATAACGCCAGTGTGGAGAAGGGCGCCGCCAGCGTCGGTGCCCATCTGCTGCGCGATGTCAGCCTGCCGGCGCTGGTGCTGCACCGCGAGGCGCTGGAGCACAACATTCGCTGGATGCAAAAATTCGTCAGCGACAGCGGCGCCGAACTGGCGCCCCACGGCAAGACCAGCATGACCCCGGCGCTGTTTCGCCGCCAGCTCGAAGCCGGCGCCTGGGGCCTGACCCTCGCCACTGCGGTGCAGACCCGCGCCGCCTACGCCCATGGCGTGCGCCGGGTGCTGATGGCCAACCAGTTGGTCGGCGCGCCGAACATGGCGCTGGTCGCCGATCTGCTGGCCGACCCGACGTTCGAATTTCATTGCATGGTCGATCACCCGGACAACGTGGCCGATCTGGGCGCGTTCTTCGCTGCTCGCGGCCTGAAGCTCAATGTAATGATCGAGTACGGTGTGGTGGGCGGGCGTTGTGGTTGCCGGACCGAGGCCGAGGTGCTGGCCCTGGCCGAGGCGATCGGCGCGCAGCCGGCATTGGCGCTGACCGGTATCGAAGGTTATGAAGGGGTGATCCACGGGGACCATGCCATTAGCGGCATCCGGGGGTTCGCCGCGTCCTTGGTGCGTCTGGCGGTGCAATTGCAGGACAGCGGCGCGTTTGCCATCGACAAGCCGATCATCACCGCCTCGGGGTCGGCCTGGTACGACCTGATCGCCGAGTCCTTCGAGACCCAGAACGCCCAGGGCCGGTTCCTCAGCGTGCTGCGCCCTGGCAGTTACGTGGCCCACGACCATGGCATCTACAAGGACGCCCAATGTTGTGTGCTGGAGCGCCGCAGCGACCTGCACGAAGGCCTGCGCCCGGCCCTGGAAGTCTGGGCCCATGTGCAATCGCTGCCCGAGCCAGGCTTCGCGGTGATCGCCCTGGGCAAGCGCGACGTGGCCTACGACGCCGGGCTGCCGGTGCCGCTCAAGCGCTACAAGGCCGGTGCCGATGCGGTGGTGGGGGATGACGTCGGTGGTTGCAAGGTGACGGCGGTGATGGACCAGCATGCATTCATGACCGTGGCACCGGGGGTTGAGCTGCGCGTGGGTGATGTCATTGCGTTTGGGACTTCCCATCCGTGTTTGACCTTCGACAAGTGGCGGGTGGGGTGCCTGGTGGATGAGGGGTTGCGGGTGGTTGAGAGCATGGAGACTTGTTTTTAAGGCTTGAGACCGCGTTGCGGCTATCGCGAGCAGGCTCGCTCCCACAGGGGACTACTGCGATCACAAAAGGTGTGTTCACAGCCAATCCAGTGTGGGAGCGAGCCTGCTCGCGATAGCGGCCTGCCAGACACCACAGAATAATCAGGACCTCCGATGAGCAACCCCACCCCCCGCATCGCCCTGATCGGCGAATGCATGATCGAACTCCAGCAACGCGCCGACGGCAGCCTGCAACAAAGCTTCGGCGGCGACACCCTCAACACCGCGGTGTACCTGGCCCGTGCCTTGGGCGACCAGGGTTCGGTGGATTACGTCACCGCCCTGGGCGACGACAGTTTCAGCGACGCCATGTGCCGCAGCTGGGCCGAAGAAAACATCGGCCTGGACCTGGTCCAGCGCTTGCCCGGGCGCTTGCCGGGTCTGTATTGCATCCAGACCGACGCTGCTGGAGAGCGGCGCTTCCTGTACTGGCGCAACGAGGCGGCTGTACGCGATTGTTTTACCACCCCGGCTGCCGCGCCGATCCTCGCGGCGCTGGTGGATTACGACGTGCTGTATTTCAGCGGCATTACCCTGGCGGTGCTCGGCGAGCAAGGGCGTGCCCGGCTCATCGAAACCCTGGTCGAAGCGCGGCGCCGCGGCGCCCAGGTGGTGTTCGACAATAACTATCGGCCCAGGCTCTGGGCTTCGGTCGAAGCGGCCCGAGCGGCGTATGGCAGCGTCCTGCCGTACGTGGAGCTGGCGTTGTTGACGGTGGACGACGAGCAGGCGCTGTTCGGGTATGCCGACACAGACGCGGTGTTCGCCGCCTATGAGCGCTTCGGCACGCCTGAGGTGGTGCTCAAGCGCGGTGCCGAGGCCTGTCTGATTCGCTGCGACGGGCAGTCTTATGAGGTGCCCGCCCAGCGTGTCGAACGGGTGGTGGACACGACAGCAGCGGGGGACTCCTTCAGCGCCGCGTACCTGGCGAGCCGCTTGCTCGGTGGTAGCCCGACCGAGGCGGCCGAGGCGGGGCATGAGTTGGCGAGTCGGGTGATCCAGGTGCCGGGGGCGTTGGTTCCCCGAAGTTGAGCTCGACACATATCCCAATGTGGGAGCGAGCCTGCTCGCGATTGCGCCGGGTCAGTCATATGAGTGTTGACTGATACACCGCTATCGCGAGCAGGCTCGCTCCCACAGAGGGTGGTTTCCAGGCTAATCCCGGTAAAACACCTGCACCAGGTGATACCCGAACTTGCTCTTGATCGGCCCATGCACCACCCGTAGCGGTTTCTTGAAAATCACCGCGTCGATCACGCCGACCATCTGCCCAGGGCGTACTTCGCCCAGGTCGCCACCGCGTTTGCCGGACGGGCAGATGGAGTACTTCTTCGCCAGCACGTCGAAGGCCTCGCCCTTGGCGATGCGTTGCTTTAGCTGTTCGGCTTCTTCGGCGGTTTTCACCAGGATATGGCGGGCTTGGGCTTTCATCGCAGCGGTGACCTGAACGTAACGGGGCGGCGATTATGCCTCAAGTCAGGCAACATGGTTGATCATCGCCCGGATCTTGGTCGCCAGCAGGTCCAGGGTGAAGGGCTTGGCAACCATGTCCATGCCCTGTTCGAGGAAGCCCTGGCGCTCGGCGGCTTTCTGCGCATAACCGGTCATGAACAGCACCTTCAGGTCAGGCCGGTGCTGGCGGGCGATCTCGGCCAGTTGCCGGCCATTCATCCCCGGCAGCCCGACATCGGTGACCAGCAGATCGATGCGGTGGTCCGTCTCCAGCAGCTCAATGGCCTTCTTCGCGTCCTGCGCCTCCAGGGCCGTATAGCCCAGCGCTTCCAACAGATCGAGCACCAGCATTCGCACCGCAGGTTCATCTTCCACCAGCAAAACGGTTTCCCCGGCGATGGCGGCCGGCACGTCGGCCGTTTCCACCGCCGCAGGCTGTTCGACCGGCGTTACATGCAGTCGCGGCAAGTACAACTGCACGCGCGTGCCCTGGCCCGGCACGCTGTCCAGGCTCAGGTGTCCGCCGGACTGCTGGGCAAACCCGTAGATCATCGACAAGCCCAGGCCTGTGCCCTGGCCGATGGGCTTGGTGGTGAAGAATGGATCGAAAGCCTTGGCCAGCACGGCCGGGGTCATGCCGCTGCCGTTATCACTGACGGCGATCATCACGTAATCGCCGGCCTTGACCGGTTCCAGGGTGTTGATGTCGTTGCCGTCGAGGTAGACATTGGCGGTCTCGATGGTCAGCTCGCCGCCGTCGGGCATGGCGTCCCGGGCGTTGATCACCAGGTTGAGCAGGGCGTTTTCCAACTGGCTGGCATCGGTGCTGACCGGCCACAGTTCGTCGGCCAGTTGCAGGCGCAGCAGGATGTGGTCCCCAGTGGTGCGGCTCAGCAGGTCTTCAAGTGAGTGCACCAGCTCGTTGGCATCCAGCGGCTTGCGGTCCAGGGACTGGCGCCGGGAGAAAGCCAGCAGGCGATGGGTCAGGGCCGCAGCGCGGTTGGCCGAGGACACCGCCGCTTCGGTGAAGCGACCGATCTCGGCGGCGCGACCGTTGGCGATGTAACGCTGGATCAGGTCCAGGCTGCCCAGGATGCCGGTGAGCATGTTGTTGAAGTCATGGGCGATGCCGCCCGTCAGTTGCCCCACCGCTTCCATCTTCTGCGCATGGCGCAGGGCCTCTTCGGCGCGCTCGCGCTCGAACATTTCGCTCTGCAAGCGCTGGTTGGCTTCGGCCAGTTGCTGGGTGCGGGCGATGACCCGCTCTTCCAGCGTTTCGTTGAGGTTGCGCAGGGCTTCCTCGGTTTTCTTGCGCTCGGTTTCATCGATCACAAAGATATAGAAACCATTCACTGCACCGTCCGCCCCATGGCGCGGAAGATAGTTGGTCAGTGCGTGGCGCGGGCGGCCGTCGCGGTGCGCCGCCTGGACGGCGAAGCTGCATGGCTTGCCCGCCAGCGCTGCGGCGATCTGCTCGGCCCGGTCCGCGTAGGCTTCTTCGCCCAGCACTTCGCGGATGGTCTTGCCGTAGAGTTCCTGCGGGGTCAGGCCGTACCAGTCCAGGTAGGCGCTGTTGTTCAGCCGGAACCGCTCCTCGCGGTCGACGTAACTGATGAGGATCGGCATGGCGTTGATGATCAGTTGCAGCTCGGTCTGGCTCTGGCGCAGCGCCTGTTCGGTGCGCTTGCGTTCGCTCAGGTCCAGGGCCGCGCCGAGGAAGCGCTTGGGCCGTCCGTGGCGGTCCTTGTAGCAACGGCCGCGCACGTACACCCAGCGCAGTTCGCCGTCCGGCGCCAGCAGGCGGTATTCCTCGGCATATTCGGTGCCGTGGGTGATGCAATGCTTGATGCTACGGGCGACGGCGGCCCGGTCCTCGGGGTGCACGCCTTCCAGGTAGGCGCTGATGGGCAGCTGGCGCGACAGGCCCGGATCGACGCCATGCAACATCGCGAAATGCGCGTCGGCAACGAACCGGTCCTCCCTGATATCCCAATCCCAGGTGCCCAGCGCGTCGGCGGCGGCCAGGGCCAGTTGCAGGCGCTCTTCGCTTTCCTGCTGGGCCTTGAGACTGGCCTCGGAGCGCCGTTCGAACTCCAGCGCCAGGCGACGCCGCTCGCTGGTCTCAATGGCTGTGACCAGGATGCCGGCGATGCTGGTGTTTTCGTCGCGCACCGGGCTGTAGGTCAGGTCCAGCCAGACGTCACAGAGGCGACCGGCGAAGGGCACGCGCCAGCATTGATCGCGACAGGTATGGGTCTGGCCCTGCAATACGCGTAGATAGATCGCTTCGGTCGTGCCCTTGAGTTCGGGCCATGCGGCGTGGGTGGGTTGGCCGAAGGCATGGGGATGCTTGTCGCCGGCCAGTCGGGAAAAGGCATCGTTGTAAAGGTGGATCAGCTGCGGTCCCCACAGCAAGGCCATCGGCATCGGCGAGTGGAGCACCATGTCCACTGCGGTGCGCAGGCTCTGGGGCCAGGTTTGAGGAGCGCCCAGCGGGCTCGTGGTCCAGTCCAGTCGGGCGAGCAGGCGTTGTGTGTCGCTGCTGGCGGGTGTTGCGTTCATCACGGAATCCCTGGATGTCGTGGTGTGTCGACTATCCTCTGAAGAAGGAAAGCGCGGGTTGGTCTGCAAAGTGGCATGTTCGGGTCAGCTTGTTTCATTGGTGTCTCGCGGAAGTTTCAGTCCATGGAAATCGATCCATTGTTACGAATCCTGGCCAGCCAGGATGGTTCCGACCTCTACCTGTCCACCGGTGCGCCGCCGTGCGCGAAATTCGAGGGTGTGCTCAAGCCGCTGGGCACCCAGGCATTCAAGGTCGGCGACATTGCCGGGCTCGCCGAGTCTTTGATGGACGCCGAACAGCGCCTTGAGTTCGATCGCGAACTGGAAATGAACCTGGCGATCTCCCTGGCCGGCGTCGGGCGGTTCCGGGTCAATGTCTTCAAGCAGCGCAACGACGTGTCCATGGTGATCCGCAACGTCAAGCTGGACATCCCGCGCTTCGAGGACCTGAAGTTGCCCCCGGTGTTGCTTGAAACCGTCATGCACAAACAGGGATTGATGCTGTTCGTCGGCGCGACGGGGTCCGGCAAGTCTACCTCGTTGGCGGCGTTGATCGATTACCGCAATCGCAACAGCAGCGGCCACATCATCACCATCGAAGATCCGGTGGAGTATATCCACCGCCACAAGAAATCGATCATCAATCAGCGCGAAGTGGGTGTCGACACCCGCAGCTTCCACGCCGCCCTGAAGAACACCTTGCGCCAGGCCCCGGATGTGGTGCTGATCGGCGAAATCCGTGACCGCGAAACCATGGAGCACGCCCTGGCGTTCGCCGACACCGGGCATCTGGTGATCTCCACATTGCATGCCCACAACGCCAACCAGGCGCTGGACCGGGTGATCAATTTCTTCCCGGAAGAGCGCCGGGGGCAATTGCTCCATGACCTGGGCAACAACCTCAAGGCTTTCGTTTCCCAGCGATTGGTACGCACCCGAACCGGCGGACGGCGGGCGGCGGTGGAGGTGTTGCTGGGTTCACCAACGGTGGGCGACCTGATCCGCCGCAACGAACTGGGCGAGCTCAAGGGCATCATGGAAAAGTCTGAAGAGATGGGCATGCAAAGTTTCGATCAGGCGTTGTTCAACCTGGTGGTCGAGGGCGCCATCGACGAGGAAGAAGCATTGAAGAACGCTGATTCGGCGAACAATCTGCGCTTACGCCTGAAGCTGTTGGCCGAGTCGGGCACAACAGCCCCGCCGGGTGGGGCGGCTGGGGATTGGGGGTTGGTGGAGTGATGGTCGGCAGTTGAACCTGTGGCGAGGGGATTTATCCCCGTGGGACCGCACAGCGGTCCCCATTTGGGCATCGAGACCAGATGCATCGGGTTTACCTTTTGAGGGCTGCTGCGCACCCCAACGGGGATAAATCCCCTCGCCACAAAAGCGCTCTACTGTCCTCAGGTAGCCAACTCCACCCGCCCCCGAAACTGTTCCAGCGCCTCGGGGTTGGCCAGGGCATCGGTGTTCTTCACCTCCTCGCCGTGCACCACATTGCGCACCGCCAGTTCCACCACCTTGCCGCTGATGGTCCGTGGGATATCACTGACCGCCAGGATCTTCGCCGGCACGTGACGGGGCGTGGTGTTGGCGCGGATGACCTGGCGGATCCGCTGCTCCAGCTGTTCATCCAGTGTCACGCCATCGCGCAGGCGCACGAACAGCACCACTCGCACATCGCCCTGCCATTGTTGGCCGATGGCGACGCTGTCCAGCACCTGCTCGACCTTTTCCACCTGACGATAGATTTCCGCCGTGCCGATGCGCACGCCACCGGGATTGAGCACCGCATCGGAGCGGCCGTGGATCAACAGGCCGCCATGGGGCAGCTCCTCGGCGTAGTCGCCTTGGGCCCAGACGCCGGGGAACTGGCTGAAGTAGGAGGCGCGGATTTTTTCCTGTTGGGGATCGTTCCACAAGCCGATGGGCATCGCCGGGAAATGCCGGGTGCACACCAGTTCGCCTTTCTCGCCGATCACCGCCTCACCAGCCTCGTTCCAGACCTGCACGGCCATGCCCAGGCTCTTGCCCTGCATCTCGCCGCGCCGCACTGCGGACAACGGGTTGCCGTTGACGAAACACGACACGATGTCAGTGCCGCCGGACATCGAGGCCAGGCACACGTCGGGCTTGAAGTCGCGGTACACGTAGTCGTAGCTGTGGGGCGCCAAGGCCGAACCGGTGGACAGTATGGTCTTGAGACTGCCCAGGTCATGGCTTTGCCGAGGCTTCAGGCCTTGGCTTTCCAGGGCCGCGAGGAACTTGGGGCTGGTGCCGAACACCGTGATGCGCAGCTCATCGATCAAGTCCAGCAGGCGCTCGGGGCCGGGGTGGAACGGCGAACCGTCATACAGCACCACGGCGCTGCCGACGGCGAGGGCCGAGACCAGCCAGTTCCACATCATCCAGCCGCAGGTGGTGTAGTAGAACAGCCGGTCCTCGGCGCCGAGGTCGACGTGCAGGCCATGTTCCTTCACATGCTGCAGCAACACGCCGCCGGTGCCATGGACGATGCATTTCGGCACGCCGGTGGTGCCGCTGGAATAGAGGATGTACAGCGGGTGATCGAACGGCACGCTGGTGAATTCCGGCGCGCCGCCGGGTTGGTAAAACCCGTCCCACAACGCGACGCCGGCCGAGGTCTTGAAGTCGTCGACAGTGGCATCGGGCCGGGCGTAAGGCAGTACGATCAATTGCTGCAACGACGGCAAGCGTTCGAGGATTTCATTGACCTTGGCCCGCTGGTCGATGACCTTGGCGGCGTAGCGGTAGCCGGCGCAGACGATCAGCACCTTGGGCTCGATCTGGCCGAAACGGTCGATGACGCCCTGGGTGCCGAAATCCGGTGATGAACACGACCAGATCGCCCCGAGACTGGTGGTGGCGAGCATGCCCACCAGGGTCTGCCAGGTGTTGGGCATGCAGGCGGCTACCCGGTCGCCTTGGGTGACGCCAGCGGCCCGCAGGCTTCGTTGCAGACCGGCGACGTGGGCGGCGAGTTCGGCCCAGGTCAGGTGTTCCTGGCCACCGTTTTCATCGACGGCCACCACCGCCACCGCGTCATCGCGACGGCGCAGCAGGTGTTCGGCGAAGTTCAGGGTTGCTCCGGGGAACCAGCGGGCGCTGGGCATTTGTGGGCCTTCCACCAGCACTTCGCTGGGCGCCTGGTGGAAACGAATCTCGAAGAACTCGACGATGGCCTGCCAGAAGGCTTCACGCTGGTCGATGCTCCAGGCGTGCAGGCTGGGGTAGTCGTCGAGTTGCAAGTGATGCCGGGCGTTGACCCACTGACGAAAGGCGTCCATGCGCGACTGGGCGATGCGTTCGGGGGCGGGTTGCCAGAGGAGATCGGACATGGGTGCCTCTTGTTTTTATGTCTACACAAACTATAGAGCGAGCCTAGGGCTAGGGTGGAAATCCGGTCCCGTGGCGAGGGGATTTATCCCCGTTGGGTTGCGCAGCAGCCCCAAAACATTCAACTCAATCTTGGCTGATACACCGAGCTGCCAGGACTCAGGGCTGCTCCGCAGCCCAGCGGGGATAAATCCCCTCGCCACGAGGTAGTCGCCGGCCTTACTGAGCCAACCACCCACCATCGATATTCCACGCCGCGCCGCGCACCTGGCTGCCGGCTTCGCTGCAGAGGAACAGCACCAACTCGCCGAGTTGCGGCGGGGTGACGAACTCCAGCGACGGCTGCTTCTCGGCCAATAGATCATGCTGCGCCTGCTGCGGATCGACCCCAGTGGCAATACGGTCGTCGATCTGCTTCTGCACCAGTGGCGTCAGTACCCAGCCGGGGCAGATGGCGTTGCAGGTCACGTTGCTGGCGGCGGTTTCCAGGCCGACCACTTTGGTCAGGCCGATCACCCCATGCTTGGCCGCGACGTACGCCGCCTTACCCACCGAGCCGACCTGGCCGTGCACCGAGGCGATGTTGACGATCCGCCCCCAGCCTTTGGCGCGCATGCCCGGCAGGCTCAGGCGCGTGGCATGGAACACCGAGGACAGGTTGATGGCGATGATCGAGTCCCAGCGCTCCACCGGGAAGTCTTCCACGGGCGCTACGTGCTGGATGCCGGCGTTGTTTACCAGAATGTCCACGCCGCCGAATTCGCGCTCGGCGTAGGCGAGCATGTCGGCGATCTGCGCCGGGTCGCTGACGTCGGCCGGATGGTGACCGACCTTGCCGCCGAACTGTGCGACTTCGGCGATCACCGCCGAGGCATCGCCGAAACCGTTGAGGATCAGGTTGGCGCCGGCCTTGGCCAGGCTCAGGGCGATGCCCAGGCCGATGCCGCTGGTAGAGCCGGTGACCAGGGCGGTCTTGCCCGAAAGAGTTGTCGTCATTTGAACCTCACACAATGCCAGTGGCGTAGAACACACCGATCACCACAAAGACCGCCAAGGTCTTGATCAGCGTGATACTGAAGATGTCTTTGTAGGCTTCCCGGTGGGTCAGCCCGGTCACGGCCAGCAAAGTGATCACCGCGCCGTTGTGGGGCAGGGTGTCCATGCCGCCGCTGGCCATCGCGGCCACCCGGTGCAGCACTTCCAGCGGGATGTTGGCGGCGTGGGCAGCGCTGATGAAGCTTTCGGACATGGCCGCCAGGGCGATGCTCATGCCGCCCGATGCGGAGCCGGTGATGCCCGCCAGCAGCGTGACGGTCACCGCTTCGTTGACCAGCGGGTTGGGGATGCTCTTGAGCCAGTCGGCCAGCACCAGGAAGCCCGGCAAGGAAGCAATGACCGCGCCGAAGCCGTATTCCGAAGCGGTGTTCATCGCCGCGAGCAACGCACCGCCTACCGCGCTTTTGCTACCCTCAGCCAGTTTGCTGCGGATCGCCCGGAAGCCGAACACCAGCACTATGATGATCCCCACCAGCAACGCGGCTTGTACCGCCCAGATCGCGGTGAGCTTGGCCACATCGCTGGTCACCGGTGCAGCCATGCCCGGCAGCGCCAGGCTGTGGCTCTTGCCGTACCACTGGGGAATCCATTGGGTGAACAACAGGTTCATGATGCCCACCGCCAGCAGCGGTGAAACAGCGATCCACGGGTTCGACAGCTTGAGGTCTTCGGCGGTTTCCGGTTCGTTACGCAGTTCGGTGCCGTAGCCTTCGCCCAGGCGCTGGGCCTTGTTGCGCTGGCGTTGCAGGAACAGCATGCCGATGCTGAACACAAAGAGCGTGCCGATCAGCCCCAGCCAAGGTGCGGCCCAGGCGGTGGTGTTGAAGAACGTGCTGGGAATGATGTTCTGGATCTGCGGTGTGCCGGGCAGGGCGTCCATGGTGAACGAGAACGCGCCGAGGGCAATGGTGGCCGGGATCAGCCGCTTGGGAATATTGCTCTGGCGGAACATCTCGGCGGCGAACGGGTACACCGCGAACACCACCACGAACAGCGACACGCCGCCGTACGTCAGCACGGCGCAGACCAGCACGATCACCAGCATCGCCTGACGGGTACCGAGCAAGCGGATCGCCGCCGCGACGATGGAGCGAGAGAAACCCGACAGCTCAATCAGCTTGCCGAATACCGCGCCGAGCAGGAATACCGGGAAGTACAGTTTGATGAAGCCAACCATTTTCTCCATGAACACCCCGGTGAATGCGGGCGCAACGGCCGAAGGATCGGTCAGCAGGACGGCGCCGAGGGCGGCGATGGGGGCAAAGAGAATGACGCTATAGCCACGGTAAGCGGCGACCATCAGCAGCGCGAGGGCTGCCAAGGCAATGATCACACTCATGGTGTGTCTCCTGGATTGTTATTGTTGTGGTGAAGCGGTGGGAGACTGGTTAGCCAGTTTTGTGCCAGGTGTGTAACTCGTTGAAATATATGAAAAATATCAGAGGTTGGTGGGATTAATGTGGAGTTTTGTCTCTATTTTGAGATTTTCTGAGAGGCTATTGGCCTCATCGCGAGCAGGCTCGCTCCCACAGGGGGGCGTGGGTGTTTCTGAAGAACGCGTTCCGCTGTGGGAGCGAGCCTGCTCGCGATGAGTGCGAAGCACTCCAGAAAAGCTTGTCCAAAATTAGAGACATGATGTCTCTTTATGGGGACTCTACAATCCCCAACGCCACCATCTTCTTATACAAAGTCGACCGCCCCAGCCCCAACCGCTGCGCCGCTTCAACCACCTTGCCCCCGCATTGCGCCAGGGTGGCTTCGATCAATTGCCGGTCAAATCGCGCCCGAGCCTGGGCGAAGGTTTCCTGGGGCAATGGCTCCAGGTTCGTGCCGGCTGCGTGGGTCACCGGTGTGAAAGTACCGATGGCGGCGCGGATGTCGGCGGCGGTCAGCAACGGGTTGTCGCTGAGCAGCGCCGCGCGCTCCAGCACGTTGCGCAATTCGCGGATGTTGCCCGGCCAGGCATGTTGTCCCAGCAGGTTGAGCGCGTCGTCGTTCAGTTCGTGCTGGCTGCGCAGTTCTTCGAGAATCGCTTCGCTCAGGGCCGGCAGGTCGTCCAGGCGTTCGCGCAGCGGCGGGACCTGGATCGGCAGTACATTGAGGCGGTAATACAGGTCGGCGCGGAACTCGCCACGCTTGATCGCAGCTTCCAGATCGGTGGAGGTGGCGGCGATCACCCGTACATCACTGTGCAGCACCTCGTTGGAGCCCACCGGCTCGTATTCCTTTTCCTGAAGCACCCGCAGCAGTTTGCTTTGCAGCGGCAATGGCATGTCGCCAATCTCGTCCAGAAACAGCGTGCCGCCCTGGGCGATCTGTAACTTGCCGGGGCGGCCCTTGCGGTCGGCTCCGGTGAACGCCCCCGGAGCGGTGCCGAAGAACTCGGCTTCCAGCAGCGATTCAGGAATGGCTGCGCTGTTGATGCTGACGAACGCCTTGTTCGCCCGCGGCGAGGCGCTATGGATCGACTGGGCCAGCAACTCCTTGCCGGTGCCGGTTTCGCCGAGCAGCAGCACCGGCGAATCGGTGCTGGCGCTACGCCGGGCCCGGCGCTTGACCTCCAGGCTGGCGCTGCTGGTGCCAATGAAGTGGGCGAAGTTGTACTTGGTCTGACGTGCCCGCAGCAGCGAGCGGGTGGAGGCCAGTTCTTCCTGCATGCTCTGGTAGCGCTTGAGCATCGGCGACAGGCTGTGCAGCTCGCCGAACAAGGCAAAACCGATGGCGCCGATCACCGCACCCGCGCTGTCATGGATCGGCAGGCGCATCACCACCAGCGGCTCCTTGGGCATGTCCTGCATGTCCAGGAGGATCGGCCGCCCGGTGCGCACCACTTCGCGCAGCAGGCTGCCGGGGATCACGCTCTCGCAGGCCCGGCCAATCGCCTCCTGCGCCGAGTTCAGGCCGAAGCGCCGGGCGTAGCGTTCGTTCATCCAGACGATGTTCGCGTCGCGGTCGACAATCACCGTGCCTTCGCTGGATTGCTCGATGATCTCGAACAACGAACGGATCGCCAGGGTGCGTACGCGCTTGTAGTCCTTGAGGTTTTCGGTGGGGGTCATGGTCGGATCCGGATTCTGTAGTGCCTGTCAGGGCCTCATCGCGAGCAGGCTCGCTCCCACACTTGATCGTCAGTGCGACGCAAGCCCCCTGTGGGAGCGAGCCTGCTCGCGATAGCCGCGACACGGAGCCAAGTCATGCGCCGCATTATGCCCACCCCGCAAGCGCCGCTGCCAACAGCTCCTGCGTGTAAGGATGCCGGGGCGACTCGAACACCTCATGGCTGGCGCCTTGCTCGACCACCTTGCCGTCCTTGATCACCAGCATGTCGTGGGCCAAGGCGCGTACCACCGCCAGGTCATGGCTGATGAACAGGTAGGTCAGGCCGTGTTTTTCCTGGAGCTGGCGGAGCAGGGCGACCACTTGTTTTTGCACGGTGCGGTCGAGGGCCGAGGTCGGTTCGTCCAACAGGATCAAAGCCGGTTTGAGCACCAGCGCCCGGGCAATGGCGATGCGTTGGCGTTGGCCGCCGGAGAATTCGTGGGGGTAGCGGTGACGGCTCTGCGGGTCGAGGCCGACCTCCTTGAGGGCCTGGATCACCCGGGCTTCGCATTCCTTGGGACTGGACGGACTATGGACTTCCAGGCCTTCGCTGATGATCTGTTGTACCGATATTCGCGGGCTGAGGCTGCCGAATGGATCCTGGAACACCACCTGCATCTGCTTGCGCCACGGCCGCAGTTGCTTTTGTGACAAGTGCTCCAGGGCCTGGCCCTGGAAGCGGATGCTGCCTTCGGATTCGATCAGCCGCAGAATCGCCTGGCCGAGGGTCGATTTGCCGGAGCCGGACTCACCGACGATGCCCAGAGTCTTGCCGCGCTGGATGTTCAGGCTGATGCCGTCCACGGCGCGCAGGTATTCCTTGCGCCGGAACAGCCCGCCGCCCAGGGCGAAACTCACTCGTAGGTCCTGCACCTGCAACACATCTTCGCGCTCGTCCCGGGGCAGGGCTTCGCCTTCCGGTTCGGCGTGCAGCAGCTCGCAGCTGTAGGGGTGTTTCGGCGCGCTGAACAGGGTTTCGCACGGTGCCTGTTCGACGATTTCCCCGGCCTTCATCACGCACACCCGCTGGGCGATGCTGCGCACCAGGTTCAGATCGTGGCTGATCAGCAGCAACGACATGCCAAGCCGTTGCTGCAGCGACTTGAGCAGCAGCAGAATCTTGCGCTGCACCGTCACATCCAGCGCGGTGGTCGGTTCGTCGGCGATCAGCAGTTCCGGCTCGCAGGCCAGGGCCATGGCGATCATCACACGTTGGCGCTGGCCACCGGACAGTTGATGGGGATAGGCCTTGAGCCGCTCGGTGGGTTTCTGGATGCCAACCAGGGCGAGCAATTCGAGGATGCGCTGGCGTGCCGCCTTGCCACCCAGGCCCCGGTGCAGCATCAGGGTTTCGCCGATCTGCTTTTCGATGCTGTGCAGCGGGTTCAGCGAGGTCATCGGCTCCTGGAAAATCATCGCGATCCGGTTGCCGCGCAGTTCGCGCAACGCCTTGGCCTCGGCCCCCACCAGCTCCTGGCCGCGATAGCGGATGCTGCCGGTGGTGCGGCTGGCGTTGTCCGGAAGCAGTTGCAGGATCGAATGGGCCGTTACCGATTTGCCGGAACCCGACTCGCCGACCAGGGCCAGGCATTCGCCGGGGCGGATGTCCAGGCACAGGTTGCGCACCACGGTGTGGTCGTTGAAGGCCACGTTCAGGTCGCGGATCTCGACCAGGTTCTCGCTCATCTCAACAGCCTGCTTCATGATCGTGGGTCAAAGGCGTCACGCAACGCCTCGCCAATGAATACCAACAAAGAAAGAATCAAAGCCAGGGTGAAAAACGCCGTCAGCCCCAGCCACGGCGCTTGCAGGTTCTGTTTGCCCTGGCCGATCAACTCGCCCAGCGATGCGCTGCCGGCCGGCATGCCGAAGCCGAGGAAGTCCAGGGCGGTGAGGGTGGAGATCGCCCCGGTAAGGATGAACGGCAGGTAGCTCAGGGTGGCGTTCATCGCATTGGGCAGGATGTGCCGCACGATCACCTTGCGGTCGGACAGGCCCAGGGCGCGGGCGGCTTTCACATATTCGAGGTTGCGCCCGCGCAGGAACTCGGCACGAACCACGTCCACCAGGGCCAACCAGGAGAACAGCGCCATGATCCCCAGCAACCACCAGAAATTCGGTTCCACGAAGCCGGACAGAATGATCAGCAGGTAGAGCACCGGCAGCCCCGACCAGACCTCCAGCAAGCGTTGCCCCAACAGGTCCACCCAGCCGCCGTAGTAACCCTGCAACGCACCGGCGGCGATGCCGATCAGCGCGCTGATGGCGGTCAGGGCCAGGGCGAACAGGATCGACACCCGGGCGCCGAAAATCACTCGGGCCAGCACATCCCGGGCCTGGTCGTCGGTGCCCAGCCAGTTCACCGCGGAGGGTGGGCTGGGTGCCGGTTGATTGAGGTCGTAGTTAGGCGTGTCGTCGCTGAACGGGATCGGCGGAAACAACAACCAGCCGCCGTCCTTGCGGATCAGGTTCTGCACGTAGTTGCTGCGGTAGTCGGCCTGGAACGGCAGTTGCCCGCCGAATTCCTGCTCGGTGTAGCGCTTGAACACCGGGAAATACAGCGAGCCCTGGTAGCTCACCAGCAGCGGCTTGTCGTTGGCGATCAGTTCGCCGCCCAGGGTCAGGATGAACAGGCCGACGAACAGCCACAGCGACCACCAGCCCCGGCGGTTTTTCTTGAAGCGCTCGAAGCGCCGACGACCCAAGGGTGAAAACTGGAACATCAGGCGTTCCTCGCGGCGAAATCGATACGCGGGTCCACCAGGGTGTAGCAGAGATCGCCGATGAGTTTGATGAGCAGGCCGAACAGCGTGAAGATGAACAGCGAGCCGAACACCACCGGGTAATCTCTGGAAACGGCGGCCTCGTAGCTCATGCGTCCCAGGCCATCGAGGGAGAAGATCACCTCGATCAGCAGTGAGCCGGCAAAGAACACACTGATGAACGCTTGGGGAATGCCCGATACCACCAGCAACATCGCGTTGCGGAACACGTGGCCATACAGCACCCGTCGTTCGCTCATGCCCTTGGCTCGCGCCGTGACCACGTACTGGCGGGTGATTTCGTTGAGGAACGAGTTCTTGGTCAAAATCGTCAGCGTAGCGAAACCGCCAACCACCAGCGCCGTGACCGGTAGCACCAAGTGCCAGAAATAATCGACGATCTTGCCCAGGGTCGACAGCGACTCGAAGTCATCGGACACCAGCCCGCGCACTGGGAACCAGTTCAGCGACGTGCCGCCGGCAAACACCACGATCAGGAACATCGCGAATAGAAATGCCGGCATGGCGTAGCCGATGATGATTGCCGTGCTGCTCCACACATCGAATGCCGAACCGTGGCGCACCGCTTTGCGGATCCCCAGGGGGATCGACACCAGGTAGGTGATCAGCGTCGCCCAGAGCCCGAGGGAAATGGTCACCGGCATTTTCTCCAGGATCAGGTCGGTGACCGTGGCGCCACGGAAAAAACTCTTGCCGAAGTCCAGCCGGGCGTAGCTGCTGAGCATCAGCCACAGGCGTTCATGGGCCGGTTTGTCGAAGCCGTATTGTTTCTCGATGTCCTTGATCAGCTGCGGGTCCAGGCCGCGACTGGCGCGGGAGCTGCCGGTCATGGTATTGCCCGAACTGCCGACGGTGGCACCGCCGATGCCTTGCAGATGGGCGATGGCCTGTTCCACCGGCCCGCCTGGTGCCGCCTGCACGATGGCAAAGTTCACCAGCAGAATGATGACCAGCGTCGGAATGATCAGCAGCAGGCGCCGCGCGATATACGCCCACATCAGTGCGGCCCTCCCGGTGAGCCGCGCTTGATGCGCTCGGCGGTCATCTGCTCGTTGGTCAGCGGTGTGGTGCTGACTTCCCACCAGCTTTCGATGGCTTCGTCATTGCTGGCCTGGACCTTCGGAATGCCGAAGCGATTCCACCAGACCGTCGAGCTGCCCGGCGGGTAGTAGTTGGGGATCCAGTAGTAATTCCATTGCAGCACCCGGTCCAGGGCGTGGGCATGACGCAGCATGTCGCTTTGGGTAGAGGCTTTAACCAGTCCATCGATCAGGGCGTCCACCGCCGGATTCTTGAGGACCATGTAGTTGTTGGAGCCTGGATCGTTGGCGGCCGCCGAGCCAAAGTAATTGTAGAGTTCCGTGCCGGGCGAGTTGCTGACTGGGTAACCAGTGATGATCATGTCGTAGTCGCGACTCATCAAGCGGTTGACGTACTGGGAGGCATCGATGCGGCGGATGCTCATGTCGATGCCGATCTGCTTCAAGGTCCGCTTATACGGCAGCAACAGGCGGTCGATACCGTTCTGGCTGTTCAGGAAGCTGAAGTTCAGCGGCTCGCCCTCGGCATTCACCAGTCGATCGCCGTCGGGTTTCCAGCCGGCCTGTTCCAGCAGCGCCAGGGCTTGCAGTTGCTTGTCGCGGATCACGCCGCTGCCATCGGTCTTCGGGGCCTCGAAGACCTGGGTGAAGACTTCGTCGGGGATTTGCCCGCGCAGCGGTTCGAGGATCGCCCGTTCAGCCGCATCGGGCAATTGCCGGGCGGCGAGGTCGGTGTTGGAAAAGTAACTCTGCTGACGCACGTACAGGTTGCGCATCATCTGGCGGTTGCTCCATTCGAAATCCCAGAGCATGGCCAGGGCCTGGCGAACGCGGCGATCCTGGAACTGCGGTCGTTGCAGGTTGAACACGAAGCCCTGGGCAACTTGCGGTGCCTCAGTAGCCAGGTGGGCCTTTTGCAGACGGCCGTCGCGCAAGGCCGGGCTGTCATAACCGATGGAATAGCCGGTGGCGGAAAACTCGCGGTTGTAATCGTAGGCGCCGCCGCGCAGCACCTGGCGGGCCACGTCGGTATCGCCAAAGTACTCGATGCTGAAATGGTCGAAATTGTAGAGCCCGCGGCTGACCGGCAGATCCTTGCCCCACCAGTCGGCGTTGCGCTCGAAGGTGATGCTGCGTCCGGAATCGACCTTGCTCACCCGGTACGGGCCGCTGCCCAAGGGCGGTTCATAGCCGCCGCCATTGGCGAAGTCGCGGGTTTTCCACCAATGTTCGGGGAAGACCGGCAGGGTCGCGATGTCCAGGGGCAGGGTGCGGTTTTCATTGTTCTTGAAGTCGAAACGCACGGTGCGCTCGGATTCGACCTCGACGCCTTTGACGGCGGCAAACTGGGTGCGATAGCGCAGGCTGCCCTGGGTGGTCAGCAACTCGAAGCTGTAGCGCACATCCTCGGCGGTGATTGGCTTGCCATCGGCGAAGCGGGCCTTGGGGTTCAGGTAAAAACGCAGGGACAGGCCGTCGTCCGAGCGCTCCATTTTCTCGGCCACCAGGCCATACACGGTATAGGGTTCATCCAGCGAACGCTGGGCCAGTGGCGAGTAGAGCAGGCCATCGATCTGGCTGACGCCGATGCCTTTGTCGATGTACGGCAGGATGTGGTCGAAGTGGCCGATCTCGACGGCCGAGCGACGCATGGTGCCGCCTTTGGGCGCCTGGGGGTTGGTATAGGCGAAGTGACTGAAGCCTTCGGCGTACTTGGCCGGTTCGCCATAGACAGTCAGGGCATGCTGTGGTGCGGCGTCCACGCTGGCGGCGCCCGTCAGCAGGACCATGGCAGTGAAGAGCGGTGAAAGGAACGCCAGTCGCATTGTCAGCCTTAAAGCCGGGTGATCGATGAGCACGATTTGTACGCGAGCGACGCGCTGATCGCCAGTCCTGCGCATGAAAGCTTATGTGGCGAGGGAGCTTGCTCGCGCTCGGCCGGGAAGCAGTCGCCAAGATTATTGGGCCTGCTTCGCCGTCCAGCGGGAGCAAGCTCCCTCGCCACAGGGGGATCAAGCCAGTCTTGAGTGAGCGGCGTTGTCCCCTACCGATTAAGCGGGATCAGTCCTGGCGGCTGGTCACTTCCAGCAGGTGGTAGCCGAACTGGGTCTTGACCGGACCCTGGACCACATTGATCGGGGCGCTGAACACCACGGTGTCGAACTCCTTGACCATCTGGCCCGGGCCGAACGAGCCCAGGTCACCGCCCTGGCGGCTGGACGGGCAGGAAGAGTTGGCCTTGGCGACCTCGGCGAAGTCGGCGCCGGCTTCGATCTGGGCCTTGAGTTCGTTGCACTTGTCTTCGGTGGAAACCAGGATGTGGCGGGCAGTGGCTTTGGCCATGGAGAAAATTCCTTTGAGTATTTTTAAAGGTGTTGAGCCTACCGGATTCGTTAGCGCGGTGTTGTCAAATTTGCGTCAAAACCTTGAGCCCGGCGATCAAAGGCCAGCTTTGCGCAGGCGCTCGGCATGGCGCAGGTAAAGTGTTATCGGGTCGGTTGCTCTGGCTGTTTTGCCAACAGGCCGGTGCAAAGTGGCCAGGTGATCCAATGGATAGTCGGAGCGAATGACCTTGCCTAGGTGCGAGCTGAAGCGTCCGACCATGCCATCGTTCTGTCCGGCTTCGGTAATGAAGTATTGGGAAAAGGCGCGGCAGAACACTTGCAAAGGGTGGGTTGCGTCGAACCCTTCCGGCAACGCTGGAAGCGTGCCGCTCCACGAGTAGTAGCGCACGCCGTTGACCCGCTCGGGGCCGTTTTCGCCCCAGCTTCTCGGCAGGCCCTGAGGGTACTTGTCATTGAAGGCGCCGACGCCTTCGGTGGTCAACGCGGCCAGTGTGGCGACGGCGGTCGATGGCAATCGCTCCTGGCCGCCCAGCAACGTGATGAAGTCCGCGAACAGCGTCGCGACGTTGCTCGCTACATGCCCGGGCAGCCGCCCCGGGGTCAGGGCCTTGTGCAGGAAGTCGGCCAGCTCAGAGCCGTGGTTGGGGCCGCTGACCGAGGTCACCGAGGCCACCTCGGCGGGTGCGAGTGCGGCGGCATAACGAGCGGTCAATGCGCCCTGGCCGTGGCCGATCAGGTTGACCCGGGTCGCGCCGGTGCCGCTCAGCACCCGGTCGATCTGTGCCAGTAGCTGTTCGCCTCGGGCTTCGTTGCAGTGGGTGATCGACAAATGAGGGATGAACACCCGGGCACCTGCGATGCGCAAGGTCTGTCTGATTTCATGGAAAAGTTCGAAGCCGCCGATCCTGTCAAACCCGAACAACCCATGGACCAACAGGATGGGAAATTGAGTGGTTGCATTCCGTTGCATGTTCGTACCTTTTTCGAAGAGGTTCACGTTGAGTTCGCGACCTCACTCTAATGCACGCTCTGATTGGGCGGTGTAGGAAGAAACCGCAGTGATCTGCCGAAAACGGAATAAAAAAGGAAGGGTTTTTCGGGCAGCGCGGCGAAGGACGCCGGGGAATCCGGACGCTTCCGATGGCGCTTGAGGCTTGTCACTACAACGATGGGCGCCGAATACCACGCGCACTGTCGCGTTGTCTGACTGAAGGGCCGAGTGCATCCGGGTTTTAATGAGCCTCGTTTTTCCAAGGGCTGGAGCCAGATATGAGCACTGACAGAGCTACCCAACGCGCCCGACTCACATCAAGCACACGGTTGACGGCGCCGTCACTGATGGCGGCGAAGGGAGGGGTGATCAACCCGGCGTGGCGCAAGGTTGTCATAAGCATCGAACCTTATCCGATGATGACTTGCGGCGATGAGGTGCTGCTTATGTGGCACGGCCTCAACTCGGATGCCGAGCCTTACCAGTATGAAATGCGTGGGTTCGTCAGCGAGCGGCAGGTTGGACGTCCTGTGGTTTTCGTGGTGCGTGAGCCGCATATCGCCGAACTGGACAGCGGCTCGGTGGAAATCTCCTACCGAGTGACGGGGCGCCAATTGCCGACTTCCTTGGAGTCGGAAGCATTGTTGCTGGATATCGGCGATGTGCCCTTACAGCAACTGGCAATGGTGGCTGACGATGCGGTGGGTGGCTGCCTGGATCCTGGCCGGGTGCCAGAGGGAACGCGGGTGACCATCCGGCCTTATTCCAGAATGACCGTCGGTGACCGGCTGATTCTGATCGCCAGCAAGCAGGGCAAGGCGCTGTGGCGGGATGTGCTGGACATAGAGGCTCATGCCGTCGGCCGGGAGGTGTCGTTCTGGCTGGATCAATCACAAATCGCGCCTCATCTGGGGCAGGACCTGAGCCTGGCGTATGTCGTCCGGCATGGACATTCAGTGCGTCGGGCCGTGCCTTTGTCGTTGCACATCGGCCCCCTCGTGCGTCCTGCGCTGAAAGCGCCGCGGATCCTGGGAATGGAGAATGGCGTGCTGGATATCGATCAGCATCCGAATGGAGCGACCGTTGTCATTGAAGGCGCAGGTCTTGAGACGGGTGAGTGGGTCTGGTTGCAATGCAATGGGAACAACATTCATATCGAGGAGCGCGAGATCACCAAGAGCATGGCCGGGCAGCGGGCGACCTTTGTCGTGCCGGTGAGCTATTGGCAGGATCAGCGTGGCCGTTCGGTGCGGCTGTTCTATCAGGTCGAGCGCCTGGATGACGTCAGCCAGCATTCCGAATGGGTGACGGTGGAGGTTCGGTCTGCTGCCCAGGCAAATGCTGAGCAGATTGAATGAATCCCTGTGGCGAGGGAGCTTGCTCCCGCTTGAGTGCGAAGCGCTCACAAAAGGGGGGGCGCTTCGCTCGCGGCGTCGGACCGTCCCAGCGGCAGCAAGCTCCCTCGCCACGTTGTCCCTCAGTTAACCGATTGCAATTGGCGATGGGCCTGGCGCAACAGTTCCTCGGTGGACGCCCAACCCAGGCAACCGTCGGTCACCGATACACCGTAGCGCATCGATGGGCCCAGCGGCTGGCAGCCTTCGAACAGGTGGCTCTCCAGCATCATGCCGATCAGCGAACGATTGCCTTGCAGCCGTTGTTCGAGGACATCATTGAACACCAGGGGCTGGCGCAGCGGGTCCTTGCCGCTGTTGGCGTGGCTGCAATCGACCATGATCCGCGCCGGTATCTTGAGGCGGGTCAGGTCGGCGTGGATCTGCGCCACGCTCTGGCTGTCGTAGTTCGGCCCGCGATGGCCGCCGCGCAATACCAGATGAGTGTCGGGGTTGCCCTGGGTCTGGATGATCGCTGGATGGCCCTGGCTATCGACCCCGAAATGCCGATGAGGATGAGCGGCCGAGCGCATGGCATCGCAGGCAATGCCAACCCCGCCGTCCGTGCCGTTCTTGAAGCCCACCGGCATGCTCAGGCCGCTGGCCATCTCCCGGTGGATCTGCGATTCGGTGGTGCGGGCACCGATGGCGACCCAACTGAGCAGGTCATCGAAGTAGCTGGCGGCCATGGGTTGCAGCAGTTCAGTGGCGACGGGCAGGCCTAAGCGCAACATTTCGCGCATCAGTTCCCGGGACACGGTCAGGCCGGCGGCCATGTCGTCGCTACCGTCCAGGCCGGGATCGTAGGCCAGGCCCTTCCAGCCCACGGTCGTACGGGGTTTTTCCACGTAGGCGCGCATCACCAGCAGCATGTTGTCGCTCACCTCATGGGCCAGGCGAGCCAGGTTGGCGGCGTATTCCAGGGCGGACTTGGGGTCATGGATGGAGCAGGGACCGACGATGACCAGCAGGCGGGAGTCCTCGCCATCGAGGATCGCGCGAATGGCCCGGCGATGGGCGTCGACTTGTTGGCTCAACGCAACGCTGAGCGGCAACTGATGTTTGAGCTGCAATGAGCTTGGCAGACGCAAGGTCAGGGCTTCATTGGCCGGGTTGAGCGAGGACAGCGGCAAAGCGGAGACGGACGAATTCATGATCTGGCTTCCTGGACGGGCGGCGGGTGCTTCCCCGCGCCGGTCCTAGTGGGGTGTTCGACAATTGGCCGGATTGGCCCGCAATTGAGGCTTGCCACCGATAGGTGACCGATCGGAGGCGGCAGGCTGTCCCGAGCGGTGGCTGGTAAATCGCCAGGCGGAAAAACTGTCGTAACGGTAATAAGTGGCGTAGTTCATGGCTCAATCCTCAAGTTGTCTGTTGCTGCAAAATGTATGGCCGGAAAAAACAAAACCCCCGGTCGGGAGGCCGACCGGGGGTTTTAGAGAACTCTGGAAGGCGACCCGTTTGAAGTGGGCGCCGGTTGGGTATCAGGCGCGCCAGTGGCTAAACCAATACCCAAAATAAAAGCTGAGCGGAGTTTGAACGCTGTTCGCCCGGGCAGCCGCAACCGAGCGCGGGGCGCTGGCGGTTTGACGCTGTGAGAGGGCGTTGAGCATGGTCTGTCTCCGATGAATGGCCCCGAGCTTACTAGAGGGCGGGGCGCCGCTTCAATCAGAAAATTCTATCGTTGCCATGCAATTGTCCGCATCGGCTTGAGTCCGTCGGACTTTGTGACACACTTTTGTTTTTTTTGATGCCCTCAGAGAAGCTCGATGCACGCCCCGACCTTTGCCGCCGCCCCGTCCTCTGCTCCTTCGAAGAGGTGTTCATGAATTTTGAATGGCGTGCCGCGACCGCCGAGGACATTGGCTTCGCCCGGCAACTGACCTGCCGCAATATGCTTGCTTATTATCTACAGCATGATTTGCTTTGGCAGGACGAGGCGTTCGATCTGGCGTGGATCATTCGTCAGAACTGGATCATCTGCCGGGGCGACCAGCCGTTGGGTTTCGTCAGTCTCAGCCGTGATGCGCGGGCGTTGTATATCCGCGAATTGCAGATCGACGAGGCGTTTCGCGGGCAGGGCGCCGGAACCTGGGCGATCGGACAGGTTTGGGACATGGTAGTGCAGGAGCGCAGGCCGGCGCTGCGCCTGACGGTGTTCAAGAACAATCCGGCCCGGGTGCTCTACGAGCGCATGGGGCTGCGGGTTGTGGGCGAGGACGAGTGTTTCCTCAGGATGGAGCGAGATGCCAGTGCTTGACGCTTCGGATGAAGAGCCTATAAAGATTCGTTGTAACTTTTATATGCCCCTTTGCGCTAGGTCTGCCGGACGCTTTTTGCTAAGGTGTAGGGCAAGCCAAAATAAGACCAATCGTGAGGTGTTTGCTTGATTAGGGTGTTGGTGGTCGATGACCATGATCTCGTCCGTACGGGCATTACACGAATGCTGGCCGACATCGATGGTCTGCAGGTGGTCGGCCAGGCCGAGTCCGGGGAAGAGGCGCTGATCAAGGCGCGTGAATTGAAGCCCGACGTGGTGCTGATGGACGTCAAGATGCCCGGCATCGGCGGTCTTGAGGCCACGCGCAAGATGCTGCGCAGTCACCCGGACATCAAGGTGGTCGCGGTGACCGTTTGCGAAGAAGATCCGTTCCCCACCCGGTTGTTGCAGGCGGGCGCGGCGGGTTACCTCACCAAAGGCGCGGGCTTGAACGAGATGGTGCAGGCCATTCGTCTGGTTTTCGCCGGGCAGCGCTACATCAGCCCGCAAATCGCCCAGCAACTGGCGATCAAGTCGTTCCAGCCCACCAACGATTCTCCATTTGATGCGTTGTCGGAGCGGGAGATCCAGATTGCCCTGATGATTGTCGGCTGCCAGAAAGTGCAGATCATTTCCGACAAGCTATGCCTGTCGCCCAAGACTGTGAATACCTACCGTTACCGTATCTTCGAGAAGCTTTCGATCAGCAGCGACGTTGAGTTGACACTGCTGGCGGTGCGTCATGGCATGGTTGACGCCAGCGCCTGATAATGACCGAACTGTTTGATCCCAGTGCTTTCCTGTCTACATGCAGCGGCCGCCCAGGCGTCTACCGCATGTTCGACAGTGACGCGCGCCTGCTGTACGTCGGCAAGGCCAAGAACCTCAAGAAACGCCTGGCGAGCTACTTCCGTAAAACCGGACTCGCCCCGAAGACCGCTGCCCTGGTGGGGCGCATCGCGCAAATTGAAACCACCATCACCGCCAATGAAACCGAAGCGCTGCTGCTCGAACAGACGCTGATCAAGGAATGGCGTCCGCCGTACAACATCCTGCTGCGCGACGACAAATCCTACCCGTACGTGTTCCTGTCCGACGGGGCGTTTCCGCGCTTGAGCATCCATCGCGGGGCGAAGAAGGCCAAGGGTCGGTATTTCGGGCCTTATCCCAGTGCCGGAGCGATTCGTGAAAGCCTGAGCCTGTTGCAGAAGACGTTCTTCGTCCGCCAGTGCGAAGACAGCTACTACAAGAATCGCACCCGGCCGTGCCTGCAATATCAGATCAAACGCTGCAAGGCACCGTGCGTGGGGCTCGTCGAGCCCGAGGTCTACGCCGAAGACGTGCGTCACTCGGTGATGTTCCTCGAAGGCCGCAGCAATGCCTTGACCGACGAATTGTCGGCGGCCATGGAAGAGGCGGCGATCAACCTTGAGTTTGAAAAAGCCGCCGAACTGCGCGACCAGATTGGTCTGCTGCGCCGGGTCCAGGACCAGCAGAGCATGGAAGGCGGCAGCGGCGACGTCGACGTGATCGCCTCGTTCATCAACCCGGGCGGCGCCTGCGTGCACTTGATCAGCGTGCGGGGCGGACGGGTGCTGGGCAGCAAGAACTTCTTCCCCCAGGTGGGTATCGAGGAAGACGTTGCCGAAGTCATGTCGGCGTTTCTCGGCCAGTATTACGTCAGCAGTCCGGAACGCGACTTGCCGAGCGAGTTGATCGTCAATGTGGTCCACGAGGACTTTCCTGCCCTGGTCGAGGCCATTCACACGCTTCGCGGTCGCGAGTTGAACATCAGCCACCGCGTTCGCGGCACCCGCGCCCGCTGGCAGCAACTGGCGGTGACCAACGCTGAGCAGGCCCTCGGCGCGCGCTTGGCCAACCGTCAGCACGTGGCGGCGCGGTTCGATGCCCTGGCAGATGTCCTCAACCTGGACGAGCCACCGCAGCGGCTGGAGTGCTACGACATCAGCCATTCCAGCGGTGAGGCCACGGTGGCGTCCTGCGTGGTGTTCGGCCCGGAGGGCCCGATCAAGTCCGACTACCGCCGCTACAACATTGAAGGCGTGACCCCGGGCGATGACTATGCGGCGATGCACCAGGCCCTGATGCGTCGCTTCGGCAAACTGAAGGACGGGGAGGGCAAGCTGCCGGACATCCTGCTGGTGGACGGTGGCAAGGGCCAGTTGTCCATGGCCCGCGATGTGCTCAATGAGCTGATGGTCCCAGACCTGATTCTGTTGGGCGTGGCGAAAGGCGCAACCCGCAAGGCCGGGTTCGAGACTTTGTATCTGAACGACGCCGCCCATGAATTCACCCTCAAGGGTGATTCACCAGCGCTGCACTTGATCCAGCAGATCCGTGACGAAGCCCACCGCTTCGCCATCACCGGCCATCGCGCCCGCCGTGGCAAGACCCGCCGTACGTCTACCCTGGAAGGTGTGGCCGGGGTCGGGCCAACGCGGCGTCGCGACCTGCTCAAACATTTTGGTGGATTGCAGGAGCTGTCTCGTGCCAGCATCGAAGAGATAGCCAAAGCTCCCGGTATCAGTAAAAAGCTCGCTGAGTCGATTTATGCAAACCTGCACAGCGAGTAGAATGCCCGTCAACTTTGCAGCCAGTTGTGCCGATGAATATCCCAAACCTGATTACCGTTCTACGCGTCCTGCTCATTCCGATCTTCATAGTGCTGTTCTATTTGCCGTACCACTGGAGCTACGTGGCCTCGGCCTCGGTCTTCGCTTTCGCCGCCGCCACCGACTGGTTGGACGGCTACCTGGCCCGACGCCTTGAGCAGAGCACGCCCTTCGGCGCGTTCCTCGATCCGGTGGCCGACAAGCTGATGGTCGCAGTGGCCCTGGTGCTGCTGGTGCAGGAACACGGCAACCTCTGGCTGACGCTGCCAGCGGCGGTGATCATCGGCCGGGAAATCGTCGTTTCGGCTCTGCGCGAGTGGATGGCCGAACTGGGCGCCCGCGCCCAAGTCGCGGTGTCAAACCTCGGCAAATGGAAAACCGCCGCCCAGATGCTGGCCCTGGTGATCCTGCTGGCGAACCCGTCGGATTTCAGCTTCTGGGTCCTGCTGGGCTACGCGCTGTTGCTCGTTTCCGCAGGCCTGACGCTCTGGTCGATGGTTCAGTACCTGCGCGCCGCTTGGCCACATCTGCGGACCGACGTGGACCCGAAATAAAACTTTTTTGAATCAAAGGCTTGACGGCGTTATTGGAATCTATACAATGCGCCACACCAAGACGCGGGAATAGCTCAGTTGGTAGAGCACGACCTTGCCAAGGTCGGGGTCGCGAGTTCGAGTCTCGTTTCCCGCTCCAATTATTTTCTATAGGCTTCCATTGAAGTATGTAGAAATCCAAAAAAAGAGGCTTCGGCCTCTTTTTTCGTTCCAGTAAGTTCCACTCGGAAACAAGCAACCCCGTATTTCTCTCGGTACCTATCCTGAAATTAACCTGCGAGATGCTCGCGCTCTGCGTAATATCGCCAGGGACGCGGGTCGGCAGGATGTCGATCCGCGCGAACATCGACGGTTTGAGCGGAATGCCAGGTGGCCGGCCACAGAATGCGCTTCCGAAGCGGTCTTTCAGCGTTGACGTGATGCAAGTCCTCGGCTTAAGGAGGCGCTGACAGCACGAAGCACTACCGAACAGGGTTATGCCAACTCTTCCGGTTTGCCATTGCAGGCCTTGATCGAGATCGCTCCCGCCATGGCATGGTCAAATCCTCGAAAACCGACCCTACCAGTTAAAACTGTTACCTATGTGCGTGAACTGATTTGTAACCCATGTGGGTGAGTCATACCCCGTCGTCTTTTGCTGGGTTTGTCTGTCTTCTGGCCGTTGATGCAGGCTTGCCGCCATGCCTTGATTTGCTCGGGGTACAGGCCTTTGCGGCGGCAGTATTCAGCCAGTTCAATCTCGGACAAACCAGCCGTTTCAAGGACGACGGCAAACTGGGTTTGGCCGTCCAATTCTGGGCCGATGGGGGGCTCGGGCACTGCATTTCCTTCAGATCTGACCTGTTTGGGCCAGGTAGACAAAGACATTTCACTGACCCCTTCGCGCCGGGAAGCCTCGGCCATCGTCAGGTTAAGCGGGGGAAGCAGCATCTTGAGCGTTGCGGCTTTGCGTTCAGGTGAATAGTACGGCACGAACAGTCTCTTTCCGCCCCCGATCTGCTTTTTTAGGAAAACTCGGAGAGGCGACAACTATCCTGATACCGGGGGTATCCGCTACAGGCTGCTACGTTCGCCCCCCCGACTGTGGCGTGCTTTTCCGGTCACTGGCAATCGCCAGCTGGCCTTGAGGCGTTTTATGCAGCTTGGGACGCACCCCATTGCCCACCGGTGCATCTGCTAGCAAAGTGGTCATGCGGGTGGCCAACTTGCTAGAAAAGCGCCGCAGCTCGGGTACTGCCGTGGCTTCCCAATACTGGGCTTTGAGCATGGGGCCCACGTAACTAAGCCAGGGTATCGGTTGATACTGCTGATCCAGTACGCACAATTGCTCGTCCACCAGGATCCCGAAACCACAAGGGGCGGCGCTGATAAGTCCTTGCTCCAGCAAGTTATTGACCAAGGGAGACTCGACTCGCTGGATATCGAGATTGGGACCGGTGCAATTGATAATCCTGCTGACCTTGAGCGATTCAGTTGCCTGGTCGCTGCGCCGTCGATAGTCAACAATCAGGCCTTCGCCCAGCAGCGCCACGTTAATCAGCCTGCCGGCATGAATGGCCAACTGGCCATTGTTCAGATAGTGCTGAAAGTGTTCGAAAGTCGCTGGTGCCAAACGGTGACGGTGGACGTCCCACCAAGGCTGGACATGTCGCAGGAATTGTCGCTGCTGCGTGGTATCCATCGCCGACCAGAGTTTTTGTACCCAGGGGCGTAGGCTGTCAACCACGGCTCGCCAGTCGCCGCCTTGGTGCTGGTGCGCTTTGACCCGCTTGCGCAGCGTCGCCATCAATTGTCGAGGTGAACCGCGTCCCAGGTGCAATGGAGCGGAAAGAGGCGCAACGGCCTCCTGGAGATGACCCAAGGGCAAAAGTCCGCGCCGCGAGAGTAGATGGATAGGACCTCGATGGCCCTTTTGGACCAGCTGCAGCGCCATGTCCACCGCCGTCAGGCCAGTGCCGATCAACAGTACCGCGGCGGCTGGATCAGACGCCAAGCAAGTAGGTGGTTCCCAGGGATCGTGCACATAAGTTTCCGGGCGCAAGGTCTTGTTCAAGTTGCAGCAGTCGGCGGGAGGGAAGTTGCCAAAGGCGAGGATCACATGATCCGCCTCAAGGATACGCCCGTCCGACAGCTTGAGCTGGGCACCGTCGCCGTAGGGTTGCACCTGTGTGACCTGCGCGACAATCCGTGACAGTTGTACGCCAGGATTGAATCGTTCAGCGCTGTCGAGGACATCGTTCAAGTAGCTGCCATAGAGGCTGCGACTGACGTACGAGGTGGGCTCGACATGGTAGCGCCGGCTTTTGCAGAACCTCAGAAAGTCTTCCGGAACCTCGTCCAGCGCGCTCATTTTTCCAATGCTGGCGTTCAATAAGTGGAGGGGGCTGTTGGTGCCGTAGGCCAGCCCTCGGGCCATAGCCCGCGTGCGATTGATCAATACGATGCGCAGGTTGGTGCAACCGCTGCGCAGGATCTGTGCCGCGGTGGCCACACCGCTGAAGCCGGCGCCGACGATAACAAGCGTTTTCATGATAGTTGCCCCGTGGTGATGTAATGGCTAGTTCCAGCACCGACGGTGGTGCAGGAATGTTTCGATAGTGTGTGCTGCCTGCTCGACAGAAGCCGCTGCACTATCGATCACGATGTCGGGGGACAGAGGGCGCTCATAAGGGGAGTCGATACCGGTGAAATTTTTGATCAGGCCCTGACGTGCCTTGGCGTACAACCCTTTGGGGTCTCGTCGCTCCAGGACTGCCAGTGGCGCATCAATGAATATCTCAATGAAATCTTCAGGGGCGAAGAGAGCCCTGGCCATGCGCCGCTCTTGTTCGAACGGCGAGATAAGGCACACCAAGGTGATCACGCCAGCGTCCACCATCAATCTGCCCACCTCGGCCGTACGCCTGATGTTTTCCTTGCGATCGTCATCGGCAAAACCCAGGTCGGCGGTCAGGCCTTGACGAAGCCGGTCGCCGTCCAACAGGCAGGTGTGTAGTCGATGCTTATGCAGGTTGGCCTGGACCCGGTTGGCAATGCATGACTTGCCCGCGCCGGACATGCCGGTGAACCACAACAGGAGAGAACGATGGCCTTTCAGGTCGGAGTGGTCCTGACGTCCTATTTCGAAGTCATGGAGGACCAGATGCGAATGTGAATGGACGGTTGACGGTAGTGCCAGCGAAGAGGGCATGAGGTATCTCCGTGGAGCTTGTATGATCAGAACTCAATGACCGCGCGATAACGCACCTGGTTGTTGCGCAGCGCATCCAGGGCATGGTTGATGCCTGTTGCCGGGAAGGTTTCGACCAACGGCCAGACGCGATGCTCGCTGGCAAATGCCAACATTTGCAGCATGTCGTGACGCCCGCCGACATTGGCGGTGGAGACGGTCAGGGTTTTGTAGGTCATGGCTGCGATGTCCAAGGTGATCGGGTTGGGCATGCCGGCAAAACACAAGGTGCCGCGGGGGCGCAGCAAGGCGATGGCGCTGGCCCAGTCCTGATCGTTGGAGGCGGTCACCAGCAGGAAGTCCAGAGTGTTTTCCTGTGCGTGCAACGTGGCAGGATCCAAGGTGTGGAAGTGGCGAGCACCCAGCTCTATGGCCTGGGCTTTCTTGTCTTCTGAGCTCGACAGCGCGGTCACGGTGCACCCGAACTTGGAGGCGAACTGAATGGCCAGGTGGCCCAGCCCTCCGATTCCCAGAACGCCGACCCGCATGTCCGGACGCGTACCGTGCAGCAGTGCGGTGAACACGGTCTGTCCTGCGCAAAACAGAGGCGCTGCCATGGGGGAGGGCAGTGCATCGGGGATGGCGAATACGAACCTTGCGTCGCAGGTCAAAAAGTCTGCGAAGCCCCCTCGGTGCCCATCGGCGCAGGTAGGCACCACGTTTGGGCAATGCTGCTCTTCACCCTTCAAGCACCACTCGCAGGCCAGGCATGCACCTTTGTACCAGCCGACGCCGACCCGTTGTCCAAAGGGGAGCCCCACTACCAAAGATCCGGTGCGAACTACTTCCCCTACCACCTCATGACCACACACTTGTGGGTATTGAGATGCTTCGCCCCAATGACCTTCGATCAAATGCAAGTCACTGGTACAGGCTCCACAATGGGTGACCCGGATCTCGACTTCATTGGGACCCGGGTCCGAGCGTGGATAAGTAAAGGGCTCCAACGGCGAGCCCGGGCTATGTGCCGCCCATCCGGTGGTGGTATGCGTCATGGGGTCTCTCCTGTGTGTAGGTGGAGCGCCGTGAGGTATTGCTGCGTCCATTCGGCATCGATCACCGGGCATTTCAAATGCGCGAGTTGTAACGGGGCCGGATGGCTGAAGTGATCGAAGTCGGCAATGATCATCGGAAGAATCAGCAACGTGCGCTGGAGCACGGGGTTGCCGGGTGCCTGAGTCTTGAGTCTGGCTTGCCATTCGGCCAAAGGGAGGGCAGTGAACCGGTTCGTCCCCAAGAGTGTCTGGATCCAGGTGCAGATCTGTACCCAGCGGGTGTTCACTGGGTTGTAAAGGTGATGGATCGATGTCGAGTGCGTCGTCGGCTGGCCGAGGGCGCAGTGCACGAAGATCCGGGCGACATAATCGACCGGCGTGAGATTCAGCGACCAGTCGCTTTGCGTTGGCCAGGCCTTGAGTGCGAGACAGCTTCGAATCATCAGTCCGACATAGTCGTCGGGGTTGATGCGGTCGCAGGCAATGGCCTGGGCGGGGGCGCTGATGTCACCGCATCGCAGGATGTCCAGATCTATCCCTGTCCGTTTACAGAACGTTATCGCCACGCGTTCGGCAACCAGCTTGGCTCGGTTGTAGCCGGTCGTCGGGATCGTTTCCGGCAAGGTCGAGGCGAAGATGACGCCGGCACCGCCCAGGGCAGCTAGGCGCAGCATCTCCAGGACGCCGCCAACATTGGTCTCGGCTAGGCGTTCATAACGCTTGAGCCAGTTAACCTCGGCGCCGCAATGAATGATGCAGTCGACCTCCGAGGACAGTTGCCGGTAAGCCTCGGGTGACAGGCCTAGCCTGGGTTGGCCCAGGTTCGCAGCCACGACCTCTACTGGCCCCAGATCGGCTACCCGCTGCTGCGCGTGAGCCGGGCTATCGGCCCGCACCAGGCACAGAATGCGCTCCACGCCCGTCGTCTGTTGCAATTGGCGAACAATCACTCGTCCCAGGTACCCCGTAGCCCCTGTAACCAGCATTGTCCGCCGTGCTCGGCGTGGCGGCACATGCGCCCCAGATGCTTGTAGCCGGGACAGGTAAAGCTCGGTTTCGGCATCGACCGAGAAGGGGGCCTCCTGCACGGATTCCCCTTGGAGCCTAAGAGCGAGCAACTGCGTAATGCCTGCAAGGGTCGCATCGCGGGTGATGTCGGCAACAGACAGATCGGCGCGGAAAGTGCGGTTAATCAGGTTCATCAGTTCCAGCAGCAACAGGCTGCCGCCCATGTCGAGGAAGTCGCTGTCAGGGCCCAGGATGACATCCTGAAGGTGCAGGCAATCGCCCCACAAGGCGGCGACCCGGGATTGCAAGGGCGTGAGCGACGGTTTGTCATCCGGAAGAGAAACCAATGGCTGTTGCAACAATAGGTGCGCGCCCAGGCGCTTCTGGCTGGCTCCGGCCGGGATCGAGGGGCTCAGGTAATAGGCTACCGGAACGCTGAAAGCGGGCAGGTGTTGACTCGCCCATTGCCGCAGCACCGTGGCCAGGGGCGGATGTTCGGGGTCCGCCGGCGTGACGAAGGCGACCAGTTGCAGGTCAAGTCCGTCGCCTCGCGTGGTGACCAAGGCCGTGCGCACCTCAGGGTGAGCAACCAAGATACGTTCCACGTCGTTGCTGAATACCTTGAACCCCCGCAGTTTCAAATGCGTGGTGCTGCGGCCCAGCAAATGGATGTTTCCGGCCTCGGTGAGTCGCACCATATCACCGGTACGCAGCAGCCGTCGGGCCAGTTCCGGCTGGGTCAGCGCCAGCGGGTTGGTTACAAAGGCGGCCTGGTTGGCCGCATCGTCCTGGAGATAGCCCGGCGTGAGTCCCGGTGTGTGCACATAGAGTTCGCCAGGACTGCCCAGGCGAACGCATTCAAGTGTCGAGTCCAACACGTAGGCCTCGGTGCCGGGGGTGAGGTGCAAGCGGCCTCTGAGGCCGATCAGGGCGATGTCCCCGGCTTCGTTCGAGCCATACAGATCGAGTATCCGGCAGTGGGGCAGGCAGCGTCCGAGCTGTTCGCGAATCGCGTCGGGCAGTTGCTCACCACTCAGCCAAAGGGTGTGCACGGTGCGAAATGCCTGTTGGAACGCCTGCTCGTTTTGCAGCAGGCCGGCCACCAGGCTTGGCGTTATCATAAGTTGAGAAAGACGGCTGTCCTGGATAAAGCTTGTGAGGGCGTGAGGATCCAGCACCAAGGCGTCTGGAATCAGGCAGGCAACCGCACCGCTGAAGATAGGGTAATACACATAGCCGGTCATCCAGGCATTGAGCCCCACACGGTCACCGGGTCGGATGTGCTGTTGCCAGAATGCGAGGGAATCGAGACGACCGTCGTCAGCAATAGTGACCACCTTTGCCATGCCCGTGGTGCCGGAGGTCAGCAAGCCATAAGCGACATCACCGAACGGCTGCGACCGCAGCTCTCGTGCTTCGCAGCAGTGCTCCGGCAGATGATCCAGCAATAGCGACCGGTAGCGGCCTGCCAGGGGCTTGAGGGTGAGGGTATCTCCCACCACAGCCACTGGATCGAGTTTCGCCAGGATGTTCGCGGTCGCGTCGGTACCGTACCAGTGAGGGATGTCCAGGTATGGCCAGCGCAGTAGGCTGCAGGCGGTCATGGTCACCAGCGTGCGCAGGTCCTTGTCCAGGCGGATTGCGACCCAGCCCCCATGGGGACACATATCGAGGAGGCGCTCAGCCAGATTGCAGGCCTGGGCATTCAGCTCGCGGGCGCTCAGGCTGTGTTGGGGGCTGACCGCGACAATGCTGTCAGGTGCATCGCACAACAACGTATGCAGGCGCGTGTGCCAAGAGGGGGCTGGTGCGCGGATTGAGGCGTTGAGACGTTGGGTCCTGATCTGCTGTTGGCGGCTATGTTGGGCTGCCGCCCATTGATGCTGGGCAATCCGTGAACTGATCTCATCCGTCGCGGGGTTATCTCGGTCGATGATGATCAGCGCAACCTCGGTCTGGCGTGCTTGCGGGCTGTCGGGGCAGATCAGGCAAAGCTGGCGATGGCCCAGGTGTCTTACGAACTCAAGCGACACGGGCTCTTCAGCGGTCGTCAGTGTCACGAGGGGCAAGTCTTGCAGTTGTTCGACTTCGCGGATAAGCGCATCGAAATGACTGCGCGCAGGGCTGCTCCATAACCAGACAGCGTAGTCGTCAGGCAATTGCGCTGCCCACTGCAAGGCACGTAGATGCTGCTGCCTTGTCGATGCCAGCAACAGCACACGTAGCCGTGCCGCTACCGGTTCATAAAGGCAATCGAGGTGATCCGCCGTGGATGGCGCACGTTGCCAGGCGGCCGCCAAGTGGAAAAACCTGTAGAGGGGCTGTTTGTCCCGCGCCGTGGATTCGACGGCTTCCGGGAAGGTGATTTGCGGGTGCGCGACTTGGGCAAAGCCGCAGGAGCGCTCGGCATCGTCATGCCAGCCTTGGAAAAATTGCCACTGTTCGACCTTTTCCGGTTCCCAGCTCAAAAGGCGAGGCGAAAAGTCGATACCGGCAAAATCACAAAAGCGCGCCAGGGTGCCCCGCGTATCACCCATCAAGTCGGCATCACTGTCCAGGTACAGCACCTGGCTGGCATCGCACTGTTCAAGTACCCGCTCATGGATGCGAGCCAGCTCATCGAAGCCGGATTCATCCGCGTCGAAATAGGTCGTGCCGCCGCTCTGGCTGACACGGTACAGCGACCGCATCACATCCAACGGTTGGCGGACCAGGAACACATGCCTGAACTTCGCCAGCCACGTGCTATCAATCGAATCGAAGTCGACGAAGTACGCAATTTCCTTAGAGAACTGCAAGCGGTGTGGTGGTGCTGGAGGTTCACCGAGCAATGCCATCGCATCGACGTAGTCGGTGATTCCGGGCGGCCCGTTATTGATCCGACGGGTTTGTTCAATCAACGCATGTTTTTCGGGAAAATGCTTGGCCAGAAAGGGCTCGGAGAGCCTTTCATGCAACACCCTGACGTCTGGGTGCTGCATTACGGCCCGCTCGAAAGCGGTAGAGCGGCTGCGAGACACCGCCCACAGAATCACATTGGGCAGGTAATGAGATGACGTCAGCATAAACAGCTCCTTGTTAAGGCCTGTGCATGTGAAGCGTTCAGCGAGTGGCGGTGGGCTTTTTCAGCAGGATGAAGCCTGAAATCAGGATCAGGGCCAGACCGGCCGCGGTGCGGCCATTGAGCACTTCGTTGAACAGCAAGGCCCCCCAGGCGATGGCGAAGATCAGGTAGGTGTAGTCGAATGCGCCGATGATCGAGGTCTCGCCGATTTGATAGGCCCGGGCAATGCCGGTGCTGACCAGTACCATCAGGACCGCTAGCAGCACCATCACGCCCCAGTCACTGATCGCCATCGGCGACCAACCGCCCACCAGGAAACGCAGGCCCTCGTTGCCCGGTAGGTGAGGCCCGGTTTGTGCGACGACAACGCTGCCGACCATGCCCATCAATAGCAGGACGATGTTGAGTGCCAAGGCCAGGTGCATCGGTACCTCCTTCGCGCATTTGCCCTTGGTCACGACCGCTGCGAGCGCATAGAAAATGGCCGCGAGCACGGGCAGCAGTGTCCATAGGTTGAAGTCACCCTGACTTGGCCCGAGTGTAACCACCACCCCGACGAACCCCACCAAGATGGCCAGCCATTTGCGCGGTGTGACATGCTCTTTCAGGGTGATTGCCGAGAACAAAGCGATAAACAGAGGTGTCGTATAGATTGCCAACGCGGCGATGGTCAGGCTGATAAAAGGCAGGGCGCTGTAAAAGGCGATCCACATCAAGGCAAGCAACAGGCTCCTCGTTCCTACCCATAAGGGGGAGAGCGGCCACTGTTGCGTTGTGTCGCGGCGGTACAGCAATAAGGCGGCGAGCATGCCAATGGCCAGGAGCGAGCGGATCACATAAAGCTGCCACATCGATGTCTCGGTACTGGTGGCCTTGATAAGCGCGTCTGACATTGACAACAGGAACACCGAACCCACGACGATGAGGATGCTTTGTCGGTTTTCGGCGGCCGTAACCGTTGTTGTTGCAGACATGACGGGTCCTTTATGTGATCGATCTCAAGGATTCTGATTGAGCTCGAATTGCAGTTAAAGTGACTTATGGTTACGCAGGAGGAATGAAAATTATGGATAACTTCAAACGCTCACTGCCCCCACTTTCCAGTTTGGTTCCCTTTGAAGCCGCGGCCCGTCTGGAAAGCTTTTCCAAGGCCTCGGACGAGTTGCATCTCACGCAGGCTGCGATCAGTAAACAGATTCGAGCCCTGGAAGAGTTTCTCGGTGTCGCGTTGTTTATCCGTAGAAATCGAGCCGTATTCCTGACCGAGGCGGGCGCCGAGTTTCGCGACGCAGTGCGCACGGCGTTCCTGGGCATTGCGTCGCGGGCCGAAGACCTGAAATCAGGACGACACCACAGCGAAATCGTCCTGGAAGTTCAATTGTGCGAAGCCTTCTACTGGTTGACGCCGAATATCTCTCCCTTGCACAGGAAGTACCCTGATCTGGAGGTTCGCCTCAATGCGTCCATCCAGCCCATTACCGAAACCGCCGAAAAATTTGATATCGCCATCCAGACCTCAGGCCGGCCATCCGGCGATCACACACTGCTGTTTACCTTGAGTGATGACGTGTTTCCGGTGTGCAGTCCCGGTTACCTGGCATCTTTGGGTGACCAGCCGCTGACTTTGCAGGCCTTGGCGGACTTGCCTTTGCTGCATCATGTCGCCACGCCCCAGTATTGGAGTACCTGGAGCGACTGGTTGGGGGAGTTCCACATCAGGGCCGGAGAACCCAAGGGCAAGTTCTACGACAGCTATCCGGTCATGATGCAGGCCTGTGTCGAAGGCCTGGGTTTCGCCCTTGGGTGGCGCCGGACCAGTGAGAAGATGCTCGCCAGTGGTGAACTGGTGCGTCCTTTCTCCGAATCGATTCATCTCCCAGAAGCCCTGAGTGTGTACAAGTGGCGTGATGAAAACCTGAGTCCGCCGGTTCGCCAGGTACTGGAATGGCTGACTTCATCCTTCGGGGAATGACCCCTCCCGGCCTGCGTGCAGCAGTCCCAACGCAGCCAGGGTTTTTTTCTGAATGTCGTGCACGGCATGTTCGCTGTTGGCTCCCAATGCTGGGTCGACGATGAAGCGACCTTGTTGGTAGCCATCACTGTTCAGGCCGCGCTGTACACTGGCGCACAAGGGAATATCTTCTTCACGGATTACGGCGACGAAATCGATGACCTCCTGCTCTTCCTGGGAGGGTATTGCTTGTGTGCAGAACCATTCGACCACTTGAAGGGTCTTGTCGACGCTGACTGGCAGATGATGCAATACATTCATGTAGCCCCCGGGGTAGACCTCCAGGCAAAAGTTCGGCCACAGATACCATGCACCGAATTCGCGAGACCGGGCCGAGCTTTCCTTCATCGTATAGCCCTGGTTCGCACCACTGTCGCTACTGAGGTGGGCGTGATAGTGCTCGTGGATCGCCAAGTGATAACTCTTCAGGTCAAGGGTCGCCGTCGAGAGTGTGGGATGGCACATCGGGCAGTGGTAGCACTCCGAGTAGTTTTCCACGGAGACTTTCCAATTGGACTGCGCGCCATATTCTTTGGAGTAGGCGTGAAAAAGCTTTTCCGGTGCTGGCGAGAAGGTTCGAATTGATGCTTCAAGGTCAGGCAGCAAGGCCTGCATAGGCCGTGCGTGCAAGTCGAAGTTGATGAATATGAAACCGCAGAATACGTCCAGGCGTACCGGTTTGAGTTGAACCTGATCCGTGCTGAAGTCTTTGAGGTGTTCGGATTTACGGGCGCTGATCAGCTGTCCACGGGTGCTGTAGGCCCAGGCATGATAGGGGCAGGCCAATAATCCAGGTACATGGCCGCTGCCTTCGACCAGTCGATGTGCGCGATGCTGGCAGACATTATGGAACGCCTGCAGCGTACCGTCCTTGTCCCGAACCACGAGAGCACTGCGCCGGCCGAGATCGCGCACTCGATAGTCACCCGCGTTGGGTAGGGCGGAGACGTGGCAGACGTATTGCCAGGTACGTGCAAAAATCGCTTCCATTTCCCGGTCGAATAACTGGCTGTCAGTGTAATGTTCGTTGGGTAAGGTAAAAGATGCAAAAGGGTCGATGTCGAACCCGCGAACCAAATGCAAGGGTGAAGGGGCGCTGGTCATGGAACCTCCATGGATCAGTTTGAAAAACCGTGAAATTCATCCGTACTGTGCGACGGGATGTTCGAACTGCCGAGGGTCAAGGGTCAGTCCCAGACCTGGGCTGTCACGCAGGTAGGCACGTCCCTGGCTGATTTCGAAATCTACCTCGGCCAGTCGTACCTCATGGTGTCGGCAGCAGTTCCAGCTGGCGCGATGCAGGCGGCCGGGAGTCGAGGCGGCCAGGTGCATCACGGCACTGTCACTGATCTGTGTGCCGCCGACGTCTTCGATGTTCATCCGGATGCCGTGGTAGGCGCAGAAGTCCCGAAGTTGCCGGGCTTTGGTCAGGCCCCCGACGCGGCCAATCTTCAACCCTATCAGCTGAGCGATGTTCTGGCGCTGGCCTTGCACCAGGTCGCCAAGGGTAACGATGGATTCGTCAAGAATGATCGGGTTGCGTGTCAACTCACGCACGGCTCGGCACTGTTCCATTGATTCGCAGGGCTGTTCGAAGCACACAGTTGGGTCCTTGACGCTGTTCATCACGGCGACGGCCTCCGCCACTGTCCAAGCACGGTTGACATCGAACGTGATGACTTCTCCGGGCAGGCGCTGCTTGAGCAGGTGCCGGATCTGGGCGACATCCTCATCCACCCCGACGCCAACCTTGCAGGAGTGGGTGCGATAGCCCTCACTGCGGGCGAGCGCCAGATAGTTCGCCATCTGCTCTGCGTCGTCGGTGGGGATACTGCTTTGCAAGGCAATCGACTCTTGGAACCGGCCACCGAGCAACGCATATACCGGCAATTGGCAGTGTTTGCCCAGGATGTCCCAGCAGGCCAGATCAATTGCTGCTTTCACGTAGGGATGACCCGGTAGCATGACATCCATGCGTGCATTGATCTGATCCAGGTGCAAGGGGTTCTCCTCAAGCAGGTGTGGTGCCAATTCGTCGATGCCGGCTCGCACGCCTTTGGCGTAGGCCGGCAAGTAAGTAGCGCCCCATGGGCAACTCTCGCCGACGCCCACCAGACCGCTGTCCGTGGTGATCAGGACGATGGTGGTGTCGAGTGAGTCGTAGTGCAGTCGACCGCCGCTGAGGCTGTACTTGTTCTTGAGCGGTACATCCAGTTGGTAGACCTTGATAGAGGTGATCTTCATGGCGTGACCACTCCCTCTCGCAACCCATGGCCGACTGCCCGGGCAGGGGATGGGAAGCCCAGAATCGACTGATGAAAGATTTGTTCGATGACGGGCAGTTGCAATGCCTGCTGGAGTTCGTCAACGACTGCGATACTGTCCCGGCACGGTTCGTAGCTATCCAAGTGCTCGGCAACCCAGCTGGGGCCGCAACTCCAGTTCACCACCTGCTCGATCAGGGCGTCCGAGAGGCCCATTGCGCGGCCGATCTGACAGGCCTCGTCGAGGATGACCTTGTTGATGCAAGCCAGAAATTCCACCAGGTGCGAGGCCAGTTTGATCTTGTTGTCGTCGGTGAATACAACGCCCGAATGGAACATCGGTGCAAGGGTTGGTGTGACACGGCCCAAGGCGTCTTCAACCACATCGCCGCTGTGGCGATAGTTGCGATTGGCTCCATAGGGCGAAGGGGCATGAAAATTGGGCAGGGTGAGGCACAGATCGTTTTCCCGCTCACTCAAGGCAGCCACTTTTACGTGATTGTCCTGGCTGTCGAACAGCGTCCCCGCCTGGCAATAGCGCTGGGCGACGATGCGTCCCAGCGGCATTGCCACCCCCAGTTCATCGGCCAGTGCCTCGGTGAGGCTCGTGTCCTTGACGGTGATCTCCAACGTACAGGAATGATCGTAGCTGGCGTCGAATATGAACGGAGTCAGCTGGTTGCTGACAAAGCAGTTTCCCCGCGAGACTTTCACGTAGTCCCAGAGCCAGTGCAAAGGGATATCATTGGCTCTGGCGATGATCAGCAACTCGGCCCATACCACGGTGGCGGTGTAGAACAGCAGGTTGGTGAGCAGCTTGACCGATTGGCCGGCTCCAATTTCTCCCACATAGAAGGATTTGCGGCCCATGGTTTCAAGCATGACCTGGCTCAAGCGATAACCGCGTTCATCACCGCCGATGTAGAAACACACATTGGCGAAATCCACGCCCATATGTGACAGGTTGCTGACGGGCGCCTCCAGGCTGAAGATTTTTTTTTGCCTGGCCAATTCAGCGATATGACGGGTGTTGTGATAGTCGGTGGTGGATGTGTCAATCCAGACCGTCCCTTGCGCCATTCCTGCCAGGGCGCCGTGCTCGCCGGTCATGTTTTCCAGCACGTGGTGCGGTAGCGGTAGGCAGGTCACCACGATCTGGCATGTGTTAGCGCACAGCGCAGGGGTGTCTTTCCAGGAGGCGCCCAACTCGATCATCGGGCGAGCATGCGTGGGGTCGATATCATGCACCTGGACCTCGTAGCCCGCGTTCAGCAGACGTTCTATCAATGGACGACCCATGTTGCCGGTACCGATGAAGCCGACTTTCGGCTTGGCAGCTTGAGCTTGCATATCGATTCCTCCTGATGGTGGGGTCAAGCGAGTTCGCGAGCCCTGCCGGCACCCTGGCCGGTTACCCAGATTGAGTTGAAGTTTTCAAGCATGACTTGCTGGCACGATACGATCTGGTCGCTGCCCAGAGGGTTGAACTCAGCGTCCACGTTCGGATATACAAAAAACGGCAGAGATACCCTGCCGCTGTCCGCACGGTGGATGACTTGGTGGGGTGTACTGGTAAAAAGGCCATTACTCCACTTCATCAGCATGTCTCCCAGGTTGATCACCACTTCCTGCCCGCGAGGCGGTACATCGATCCAGCGTCCTTGGGAAAAAGCACTCAGCGCGCAGGCATCACCGGCTTCTTGGAACAACAAGGTGAATATGCCGTTGTCAGTGTGTTTGCCCGCGCCACTGCGCTGGGGTGGGTAGTACAGGGCGCGCTGGATCAATACTGGGTCGGAAAAGAAGGGCTCGAAGAACCGCTTGTCCAAGCCAAGTGCAAGCGCCAGCCCTTGTAATAATCGAGGCACCACGTTGTGCATGACTTGATCCTGCAGGGCCAGCATCGTCTTGGCGAAACCGGGAGCCGTTTGCTCGTCAGGCAGCAGGTTTGGGCCGGTGAAGGGTTTTGCACAACTCACGGCCTCCCTTCCCATGTCGAAGTGCTGTTTACAATCGGGGCCGGTAGGAGCATGCAACGTCTCGCCAAAGGTATGTACATAACCCCGGCAGGTTCTTGGACTGACCTGTTGGTGGACTTGGGAAAACTGATTCTTAATTTCCAGCGGCAGGGCGAAAAATTGTCGCGTCGCAATAAACGCCTGATCGATTAGATGCGGATTTATACCGTGATCAGTTAAATAAAAGAATCCGTCCTGAATACAGGTTTCCCGCAGGCGCCGCACTTCATGCGACGTATCGATAGACTCAAGCATCTCAAGTGAAATACGGTTCAAGGCTTCCATGCTCTGATCCCCTTATCGGGCAATTCTAAATGCCAGGTAGTGAGCGTGTACCTCATCTAAATAAGGAGCATTCATCAGTGACGGTAAGGGTGAGATTTTTTTTGCCGCGACTAAACTATCCAGCATGCTCGCGAAGTTTTCTGCTTCATAGAACGTGCAGCGCGTGCTAAACAGTAAAAGTCCGCCTGGGGCGGTCATGCGGATAAGTTCGTGAATGGCTTCTATGGGCAGGTGACCCTCGATGAATGCACCACAGCACAAGGTTGCGTCATACTGGTTGTCCGCAATCAATGTGTTGTGTTCGGTCAGGTCCACCCCACCGTACAGAGCCCCATACGCCCGGGTTTGACGCGCCAACTGTGTCATCGCCGGTGACAGATCGCAACCTTCTACGGCGCTAAAACCTCGCTGGACTAGCTCTTTACCCACGAGTCCGGTTCCGCAGCAGGCATCCATGATGCGCAAAGAGCTACGTAAATGTCTGTTGTTTGCGTCTGCGTTGCCAAGAAGTGATGTCAGCAGGTCGCTGATCATGAGTGGGCCGCAATAGTTCTCTTCCGACACATCATTGTCATAATCAACAGACCACGCTTCATAGTAGTCCCTCAGGCGAAAGTAGTCGCGATTGAAGTTCAGGGCGCGATTGACTGATGTTGGGGTGTTGGCGTTGGAACTTCTCGTGGCGTGATTTTCGCTGGCCATTCTGTATTCTCCGGAAAATTATTTTTCAGGTTGAATGAATCAGGGTGGTGGCGTAAGTGGGTGTTCATTCTTATTCGCCGGTCGCCACACTGTAAAGGCCAAATAGATGACTTATCCTTCAGGTTTTTCCTACATGGTTAACCAGGTGTTATACATTCCGTGTATGCGTGGGGCGTCAGGCAGGGATTTGACAAGCATTTCTATTTCAAAGGACGCTTGTATGGTCTGTCATATAAGTGCACGAGGTCTATCTGGTTGATGAGATGTCATATGGCATGGATGACGTGGTGAAGCATTTTGTCCGTGCCCATCCTAAGGAGGAAGTTGGGACTTTCGTGCGCGCATCAGGCCTGATGACCATGACGTCAAGGAGCCGGCCTGGAAGAAGCGACGAACGTAAGATCAATCCCGTCGTGTGGTAAATGGGCACAGCCCGAAGATTTGCCTCCGAGGAGCGAGATTTCGAAGGTCGTGAGCTGACCGGTGAGCCGGGGAAGGTTGGAGCGTCTATGCGGAGGGTCATACGCTGTTGATACTATGGGCATCACACTGCCAGCTTGATGATCGTGCGTCCCCATCGGCTTTGGATAGAATTTAGAAGCGTCGCTTGGAGTTACCCCAGCTCTTGCCCTTGAAACACCCCGATAATAAGTCCAGAATTAAGTCTTTTCCTGCTTGGGTAAGAAAAGAAACCCCTTAAATTTCAATGGGTCGGACACCAGATACGAGTCTCGTTTCCCGCTCCAAGATTCAGAAATAAGCCACTCAAATGAGTGGCTTTTTTTTGCCTGGAATTTGGCACTTAAGCATAGGCTCAGCGTTTGGGATCAAGCATTGTGCAGATGCAGTTGCCCGTCTACGACGTCACGCAGAGTCGGATACTTCAATCATGTCGTCCGCCAGGCGAGATGGAGCCTGAGGTGGTACGTCTTCTTGGATTGGTATGGTGAAGAGAAGAGTGGGTACACTGCGGTGCATCATTTCTGGGTCTATCAATGAACCTTACTGACGCTACGCTCGTGCTGCTCCTGGCAGCGCGTATCCATGGAACAGACGAGGCCGTCAGGGTTTCAGCGAAGAGCGTGGTCAAGAAGTTGCCGCGCAGCAAACGCGACCTGATTTACAAGGTAATTGACAGCCGAAGTCCTCTTGATCTGGTTGGATTTCTGGCGGAGAACCTGGATAACTGAAGTCAACCGTCTGTGGCGCGTGCAGCTTTCGAGATGGCTCTCGGAGGCGAGCCGTAAAGTTATTCACGAAAAGCGTGGGTATATCTGTGGATAAAGCTCTGCGTGCCCCGGAGTAGCTCGATTTACTCGGTGTGATTACTAACTGATCAGCAGCGTTCCATCTGGTTGATGGTGTGCGATTGCGACACCGCTAGAGTTCCTTCAAGGCCATGCGGCCTCATGGATGCCTTGTTGCCTCCCCCGGACATCGGTCCGGTATCCTTCGACGCCTCTCTCGATCCTCAGAAACTGAAAGAGGCGGCGGACCGCGCACTCAACTTCTACCTCAATCCGGGGGCGACGGAAACACAGGTACCGCCCGCAAACCCAGCGCAATCTTCACCTCGACGCAGCGGTGGATGACGAAACGTTGTTCGTCGAGACATGAGAATCCCTGGCATCCGCCAGTGTGTTGGTAAACGATCTCGTCCAGTTGACCGACGGCCCACGACGCCAGACGATGCTGGTGCTGCAACGGGTCATCATGTTGGGTGAGTTGGCGGTCAATCGCGTACTGGATAACCACAAGCCTGGGTAGCAGCCAAGTAACGGAGTGAGGGCGCTCGCGCCCTCCCGCAAAAAATCAAAGGTCGCCCAGGATTTGTGCAGACGCCCAAAACGGCAGCAGGCCAGGTCGAACTGGTGCTTCATGGTCCCGGCGAAATATTCGAGACGCGGGCCCAGCTTCACCAGGTAGGAGTCCTCCGGCGGAATGCCGGCGCCGGCTGCGGCCGGGTTACCGTACAGGCCATAAGTGGCGAAGATCGGGAAGGAGACGTCCAGGCTCGGCAACGCTTGCTGCCACACCGGCGTGAAGGCCGCACTGAAGGACGCGGCATTTCTGGTCGAGCAGTTGCGCAGCAGCTCATGATCCTGGCAGCGACCGGCGACCGAGCCACCCTCGCTTTCGCTGCCGTTATAGAACTGCTCGCGATCGGTCACCTCGACCAGATGCGTGAAGTCCAGTTGAGTGGCGATGGAGCCGCTGTCGAACAGGGCGTTCTCGTTGAGGGTGATGGCCCCGCTGAGCAGCGCATGGACCGTTTCGCCACGGGCGCCGTCGAGGTCGTCCGGCTCCGGCTGGCCAATGGCAAGGAAGGTGGTGCCGGTGGAGTTCAGCGGCATGTTCTTGCGGTAGTTCACTTCCGCGCCGATGCTGATCGATTGGAACACGCCGTTCCAGGTCAGGCCATACAGCTCGATATCCTTGGCATAGACCGCTCGGGCATGAGGGGCGAGCGGGTTCTGCACGATGACCTGGTTGGCCCAACTGGCGTTCTTGTCATCGAACTTGCGGTACCACACGCCGAAGCTGCTATCCAGCGCCCAGTCTGGCGACCAGCGCAGGCCAATCGCGATATCCC